>Ga0189288_10025_pt1 | contig 271837 bp, 277 predicted proteins | sample UW105minimetaG_FD_130316 | JGI IMG/M metagenome (GOLD analysis project Ga0189288, IMG submission 130316) | Marine microbial communities from the Costa Rica Dome - UW105 mini metaG | ecosystem: Environmental > Aquatic > Marine > Oceanic > Photic zone | place: Costa Rica: the Eastern Pacific... | reverse complement strand
ATGTTGGCGTTGGCCACGATGACCACGCCTGCGTTCGCCTGGTCGACGGAGCTGTCCTGCGGAGGAGTTGGGTCGGCAGCGTCGTCGGAGCCGCACGCGGCGACCACCAACGTGAGAGCAAAGGCCGCTGCGAGGAATCGGCGACTCGCGGCGCCTCCCACCGCACCGGCGCAATCGGACGAGCACACAGATGACCAGATCACCCGGGAAGCGTCTCGCACTCCCGAGCGAGTCAGCAAACCGTGCCCCAGATCTCGCTGCTCGGATGAGGACGTTGCGGCTGCTGCTTGCTGGCGGCACGCCGGTCGCGATGTTCTTCGACGCGTTGATCTTCACCCCGGCGGACTCAACGTGCGCCGGCTGCGGCTCCGGGCCGTCCTGTGCTCGGCTTGGCCCAGATTCCCACCCGGCCGTACATTTCCGAACTTGCCTCAGCCGTCGCGACGGGCATCTCGTCATCGTCCCGGCTGCATTTCCTGGACTGGATTCGGGTCTTGGCCCTCTTCATGGTGTCAGGGCTGCTGCGCGCCTTGGTGACAGCTGATCCGGCTTGCCCGACTGTGCAGCCGGTGAGGCCGCGTGCGGGTAGTCGCTCGTGATCTCGTTGTGTAGGCCCATTTGATCACCAGTTGTCCAGCTCTCGGAGAGCCGTCTATGGGCCGAGGTCGTTGGAGTCGGCGGCGAAGGCGTCAGTGCGGCCTCCCACGCGTTCGGTTCCTGCATTCGCCCCGCTCAGAGTCGCTGGGCTCCGTCCCAGCGGTCCCCGGGGCGTCGACTCTTCGGCGGGCGCTTGGCGGTTGATGCGGGACGACAAGATGCGCACCGCGGCTCCGTTCAGGAGGTGACTGAATGGGCTCGGCCGACGCAGATGTGTCTATCTACAAGGGGTTTTGGAGTGGAGCGGACGACGGGAATCGAACCCGCATCATCAGCTTGGAAGGCTGAGGTTCTAGCCGTTGAACTACGTCCGCGAAGGCGCCTGATGATATCGGCGATGGGCGGAAGTGGGGTCAGGAGAGTGACCGGGTGAGCAGGACGCGCCAGCCGTCGGCGATCTCCTCATCGGTCTTGTCGAAACGGCGGCGCTTCAGGTCGTAGACGTCGTAGCCGATCGTCATCGACAGCGTGAGCGAGAGTTCCTCCGCCTCGACCGCGTCGAGTTGGCTCAGTTCGGGCTCGAAGTGCCGACGGAATTGGTCGTGGAACATGTCGGCGATCACGCCGAGGCCGCGGTCGATCTCAGGGATCGCCGTCGACTTCGAACGAGCCACGCGGAGCAGGCGCCAGGTCGACGAGATGACCCTGATGCGGGCGCTGATCATCGACTCGACGCGTTCGTCGAACGACCCTTCGCCGATATCGGTGATCATGCCCATCGGCAGGACCCTCCGCATCTCGGTTTCGACCGCAGTGCGAGCGAGGTCGTTGAGGTCGGTGAAGTAGCGGAAGATCGAGCGGGCCGACACACCGGCCCGTTCGGCCACCTTGTCGATGGTGGGATTGAGGTCGCCCTCGTTGATCAGGCCGATCAGCGACTCGATCACTGCGTCACGGTTGCGACGACGGCGTAGCGTGCGACCGTCGGTGATGTCGGTGGGTTCGCCGTCGGTGATGTCACCACCTTCTGCAGTTTCTGGAGCGACCGATTTCGTGTTTCCGAGGTCTGCAGCCATGTGCCGACGGTAGGCACAATGAACACCGCCGAGCCAACCAAGAGATTCAACCTTGACGAAATCCACAGCTGCTGACGCCGCCGACCAGACCTTGGTCGAACGCGTTCGAAAGCTGCTCGACAAAGCTGCCCGAACCGACAACCCACACGAGGCCGATGCATTCGCCGCGAAGGCCGCCGAGCTCGTGGCCCAGCACCGGATCGACCCCGAACGGCTCGCCTCGTCGGCGGCCGACCCGACGGAGTTGGGGGTGCGCGAGATCGTGATCGGCCGTGGTGCCTACACCCGCGCCCGTTTGGCGCTGCTCACGGCGATCGGCGACGCCCACGACGTTCGCGTCGTGTTCCAGGCGAGGCCCGAGGGCACGGTGGCGTTCTGCGCCGGTCACCGGACCGACCTCGACGTCGTCGAGGTGATGTACACATCGCTCCACCAGCAGGCGGCCGCCCACATGGCCAGGGTGAAGCGGCCGACCGGCTCGGCCACGCAGCAGTTCCGGCGGTCGTTGCTGTTCGGGTTCGCCGAACGGATCGGCGAGTTGCTCGCCGAGTCGCGCCGAGAGGTCGAGGATGCGGCGAAGGCGGAGGCAGGCGATGCCTCGTCGGTCGCAGTCGAACTCCGCAAGCGAAGCGAGCGGGTCGACGACTTCGTCACCGATCAGTGGGGGCGGGTTCGTTCCGCCAAGCCCGCTGCGGCTGTGGGTGCGGCAGGTTGGCAGCGCGGCACCGAGGCCGCTGAGCAGGCCGACGTCGGCAGAACCCGCCTGCGAACGCGTCGTGCCATCGGTCGGGGCGACTGACGTGGACGCCGGCCGCGCCGAGGTCTACGCATACGAGCTGGCCGCGTTCGACGGCACCGACCTCGAACAGGTCCGATCGTTCGAGGATGTCGCGGCGGCGATCGAGCAGTTCACCGCAGGGGAGTGGTGGCCCGGTCCGGCAGTCGAGGTGGTGCAGGCTCGCAGCGACGCCGGCTCGTCGTGCGCCCGACAGCTCAGCGACGGCCGTGTGCAGATCCGCATCGCCGCCCCGCAAGCGACCTGGGCCACGGCGGCACACGAGCTCGCCCACGCCCTCGCCGGCGTGGAGTCAGGTCACGGCCCGGTCTACCGGCAGGCCTACCTCGACGTGATCGCCGATCTCACCAATCGGCTTCCCGGTGGCCGGCGCGGCATGATGCACGTCGACCAACTCGCCGCCGCATTCGACGCGGGAGGTCTCGACGTCGGCAACCGTCACTGGCCTCGCCCGCCGGCCGCCGATCCGTTCGCGCTCTGAGCACCCGGGAGAAGCCAACTCGCTGCGCGTTCGCACGGCAGCGCCCAGTGCCACCATGGGTGGATGTACGCCGTCGCCACTTTTCTCGTCGTCGCCACGCTCTCGCTCGTGTTCACGCAGCTCGCCGCAGGTGCACTGATCGCCACCGGCCTGCCACCCGACGTGGCCAAGTTCCAGGCGCGTTCGGCCTTCACCGGTGCCGGGTTCACCACCACCGAAGCCGAGAACGTGGTGAACCATCCGGTGCGGCGTCGCATCGTCGCGACCACCATGTTCGTCGGTGCCCTCGGTACCCCGACGTTGGTAGTGACGGTGCTGGTCGGCTTCATCGCGCCGGGCCCGGGCAACGCCACTGAACGCACGCTCGTCGTGATGTCGGGTCTGCTGCTGATCACGATGTCGTTCATCAACCGGCCCGTGCAGCGATGGCTCGCCGGCGTCGGCCAGCGCCACATCCGCAACCGGGTGATGCCGACCCTCGACCACGACGTCGTCGAGATGTGCTCGGTCGACGACGAGTTCCAGATCGCCACCGTCCGCGTGGTCGGCGACCCCGGCCCCGGCACCATCAGCCTGCGCGGCCTCGACGAGTCATTCCCGCGGGTGCGGGTGCTCGGCATCACCAGCGACGGAACGTTCCTCGGTGAACCGCCGGCCGACGCCCAACTCCACGACGGGGACTCGATTCTGGTCTACGGCCGGCGAGCCGAGCTGGCTCAGTTGTCGACGTCGTGATCGGCGGCCGTTCGGCCCGATAGCTTCAACCCTCCACACACGGGGTGTGGCGCAGCTTGGTTAGCGCGCCTGCTTTGGGAGCAGGAGGCCGGGAGTTCGAATCTCCCCACCCCGACCACGCTGAGCTGGATCTCGCCGGTCCGAACCGGCGGCTCTGGGCCCGCCGCTCACTGGGTGCGCCGTCGACCTTGGCGAAGCACCGCTTGCCGCAGGTCGTGCACCCCCCGCAGTTGCGCTTGCCGGCGTCACGTCGAGCGTTCGCGGACCACGGCTGCGACGTCGATCCGCTTCACCGCTCTGATCGCAGGGAGCAACGACAGCGCTGCGACGATGAACATCGCAGCGATCGTGCCGACGTAGACGAACCACCGCAACTGGGCGCTGATCGGAAACTGGTCGGACGCGAACGTGTTGACGAACGCCACCGCTGCGACGTACCCAGCGACCAGCCCAGGGACGATGCCGATCGCCGTCAGGAGACACGTCTCGCCCACGATCAGCCGAGCCACACGACGATGCGACAGCCCGTTCGCCCGCATCGAGGCGAACTCGCTGCGACGTTCGGAGACGTTGACCGAGATGATGTTGAAGATCAGCGCAAATGCCATGGCGCCTCCGAAGAGCAACATGAATCCAACGAACAGGTAGAAGAACACCTGGAAGCTCTCGATGAGGTCGCGGATCTCGCTCGAGTCGACCACTGCCGCCACACCGTCGAGGTCCCGCAAGGCTGCGATCGTCACCTCGCGTTCCCCGTCGAAGATGGTGCGCACCGTCGTGAAGGCTGGGCCGGACAGCGTCGACGAGTCGACCCCGGCTGCATCGACGGCTGTGTCCAGGGCATCGGAGGAGAGGTACGCCATCGTCGTCATCGGCTCGTCGACGAAGCCGGCCACCTCGACCGTGAGATCGATCTCCAGGTCGGGGAGCTGGAGTGTCACCACGTCGCCGGCGGACACATCGAGCAGATCGCGCATCGCCTCGCCGAGCAGGGTTCCCGACGGCGGAAGCTCGGGATCGAAGCCGTGCACCTGGGTGTCAGGGCGGTAGGCCTCGAGCAACGTGGTGTACGACTCGCCACCGTTGACCACTGTGGCTCGGAGACCGACGACCGGCTCGGCGACAGCGACTCCCTCGACGGCCTCGACCGACTCGATGGTCTCGTCGGTGACCGGCTCGACGAACGCAACGGTCGAGTCCTCGATGGCGACCTCGTTGAACTGCCGATCGAACGACGCCAGCATCGTGTCGAGCATTCCCCAGGCGCCCATGATCAGGACCATGCCGAGCATCACCCCGCCGATCATCGAGGCGCTTCGCTTCTTGTTCCGGCCGATGCCCCGCAGGCTCATCAACCACCGGACCGGCGCCCGTCGCAGCGGCGGAATCAGCGTCTCGAAGATCGAGCGCCGTCCGTCGGCTGGCGTCAGGTCGCCCCGCATCGCCTCAGCAGGCGGGAGCTTCGCAACCGCACGCGCCGGAGCGACGGCGGCGAGCAGTCCGGCCACCGCGCCGAAGCTCAAGGCCATCAGCACGGTCGGGAGGTGGAAGGAAGCGACGAGGTCGGGGATGCCGAACACGGCGGTGTAGATCGCCGTCATGCCGCGGGCCATCAGCCCTCCGAGCAAGCTGCCGATCGCCGCACCGATCAGGCCGACCGCCAGGCCGAAGCTCCGATAGTGGGCCGCCATCTGCCGACTGCTGAAGCCGCTCGCCCGCAAGGTGCCGATCACCGCACGCTGGGAGTACACCAGTCGGGCGATCACGACATAGATCGCCATGCCAGCAGCGGTCAGGAACAAGACCGGGAGCGCGACGGCCATCGTCTGCAACGCGGTGATCTCGAGATTGACGGTCGCGTTCGACGGCTGATCGGCCAGGGCCTGGATGTCGCCTGCCGAGGCGGCTCTCGCTGCAGCCGACACGTCGGCATCGACCGACTCGGTGTCGGCACCGTCGTCGTAGACGATCAACACCTCGTTCGAAACGGTCTCGCCGTCGAGCACGGTGAACCACTCGTCGGACACGAAGGCGACACCGAACGACTTCGGGGCGGTGAAGATGTTCTGACGGTCTTGCGCCGGCCAGAGGTACTCCGGGGAGGTCACGATGCCTCGGACGGTCACCTCCTGTCCGAGAATCTCGAAGGTGTCGCCGACGTCGAGATCGAAGTCAGACGCTGCATGTGTCTCGAGCAGAACGCCGCTCGGATCGTCGGAGTCGAGGTCTTGGCCCTCATCGACATCGAATTGGTTGATCGTCGGCCCGGGGCCGGCGGGAATGCCGATCATTCGCCCCACGAAGGTGAACTCGCCAGCCGCCATGGGGACGTCGGCCACCTGGCGCTCGGCGACGTCGTCGACCCCAGTGATCGACGCAGCCGTGTCGATGAACCCGTCGTCGGCGTCGGCCACGGTCATGTCGGCCATCCGCAACCGGTCGTACGTCCCGTCGAGTGACGCTCCGAGGTTCAGATATGCGTTGAAGGTGCCCGCAAACATCGCGACACCGATCACGACGGTGACGAGAACGGCGGCGAACTGACCTCGCTGCTTGCCGACGTCTCGGCGTCGCTTCAGTCGGAGGGTGCTCACCAGGCGACTTCGGTTGGGTGCAGCGGCGACGTCACTTCGGCCGTCTCGATGATCATGCCGTCACGCAGGTCGATCACTCGGTTGGCGATCTTCGCGATTTCGCTGTTGTGCGTGACGACGATGATCGTACGGTCGCCGCCGTCGGTGATCTCCCGCAGCAGAGTCAGCACCTGAGTGCCCGTCTCGGTGTCGAGCGCTCCTGTCGGCTCGTCGCACAACATCAGCGGCGGATCCTTCACCAGGCCCCGAGCGATCGACACCCGCTGCTGCTCGCCACCCGACAATTGCCCTGGGAAGTGATCCATACGGTCACCGAGTCCGACCGAGGCCAACGCGCGCTCGGTCCGTTCACGGACCTGGTTGCCGGTCAGCTCTGCGATCAGAGCGACGTTTTCGTACGCCGTGAGCGAGGGGACGAGGTTGTAGAACTGGAAGACGAAGCCGACCGAGGTCAGCCGATACTCGGTGCGCCCGACATCGTCGAGCCCGTTGAGACGGAAGCCGTTCGCCTCGACGTCACCCGACGTCGGCGGTTCCAGCGCCCCGATCTGGTTGAGCAGCGTCGTCTTGCCGCTCCCCGAGGCACCCTGCAGGACGACGAATTCGCCCCGTGGGATCTCGAAGCTGACATCGCGCAATGCGTGCACCGCAGTGTCGCCCTCGCCGTACGTCTTCGTGAGCCCCGACGCGCGGACTGCGACACTGTCGTCCATCTGACATCCCCTCTCCCCGTCCCGTCAACGTAGCGCTGGGCGTCGAGGTGCGCCACTCTGCGGTTGCAGCTCACCACATGCAGCGGTCGGTACCCGGCGGGCACCAAGGTGGGCGTCCTCCTCGTATCCGACGGTTGGGATCGCTACCGCAACACCATCGAGCCCCGAACGCGGCAGGGACCTCGCCGTGGGTGATCACACCACCGACTTCCTGAACCCGGAGGCGGAAGGCTCGGCGGACCTCGCGACCGAAAGCGCCTCGAACCGGAGTCGTCAGGTGGCGTTGCTTTTCGCCGACGACCAGCGCTCCGAGGTGATCATGGGTTTCGAGGACATTCACCGGACCCAGTGGTCGAACGGCAGCAACCGCAGCGATCAAGACGTCAACGACGCGGTCTCCTCGGTCAGCAGCACCCCGGAAACGGCGCTCTGGACCTCGACGATCACACTGGCCGATCCCGACAGCACCCACACTGACGACGTCGTTGCTCCGGGCGGCGGCGCGCCCGAGGGGCTGGCGAGCCGAGGCAAGACGGTCCTGTCGACGCCGGCCAGGCAGGGCTGACCGCCGTCAAGCCGGACGTCCGCCGAGCTCGAACGCTTCGGGTTCGCGACCTGACGACCTCGCGCTCAGAGGTCGTTGCAGAACGCCCCGTTCTCCCACGCCGAAAGGTCGGCGTCGCACTCGAACGCTCCGGCGATCGTCGACCATGTGAAGCGCTCGACGTCGACGCCGTTCTGCATTCGCAGGCCGATGATCGCCCCGGCGAGGTAGATCCGGCCCGGATCGATCGTGCCGTCGGCCGTGGCGACCTCGACGGCAACGACGTCGTTACCTGCCTCGACGAAGTGCCAGGTGTCGAAACCCGACTTCACCGACACCAGCAGCCTGACGGCGTCGGCGTCAACGGTGTCTGAGGCGTGAGGAACACACCGGGCGAGGCTCGGACGAACATCGTCGGGCCCGAAGTCGATGCGGGCGAACCCGATGCAGATCGAGTCATCGATGCTCACCACCGGTGCTGGGAAGCCGTTGCGCTCATCGGCCGCCAAGGGTTCCATCGACTGCCACGCATCGTCAGCGGGGCTCCCGACCTCGACCGGCTCGGCATCGGCGAGCTGGCGTCCATCGCTCACCCGGTCGGGGGAAACCAGCGGGATCACGACGGCGGCAACGACGGCGGCGATCGCCAGCGCCACTCCGAAGATCCACCGACGTCGCCGGTCGCCGGGCGTCGCCGCTGGTGGGCGAACCTCCGTGGGTGTCGGGGCACCGACATCGATGAGGTACCGCTCCGGCCGGTTCACACATCGCAACGTACCGCGACCTGCGACCCCCAGGTTCGGCTCGTTTCGTGAGGTCGTGACGTCCATCGAGCGCGCCACCTCACGAAATCGGGCGTGGCCCCGCACCGGAGATGCGACGGGCCGACGTTGCTGATCACGACCGGCCCGATGCGGAGGCCCGCCCGGACGTCGAACCCGAGGTTCAGGTCGGTCACCTCGGCGACGGCCGCGAGGGCGGCGGCCACCCCTGCCGGGCGCTGTCGCCGCGCGCTGTGGGGTAACCGAACAGCACGAGCCGACCGTCGCCCATGAGGTTGACGGCGCGCCCGTCGAATCGTTCGATGACAGCGGTGAACCGCTTCGTTGTACGTACGGATCGCGTGTTGAAGTCCCGACCATGTCGCAGAACAGATCGCGATGCTCGGTCTCGCCGGGCAACAGCGCTCGACAGGCTCCGAGATGGCAGGCGTGGCAGCCACGGACAGCGTCGACGGCGGAGGTGTGCTGGCGATCAGTACGCCGTTGTCGAGGGTGTGCGCCGGGTGCGGGCAGCGCTCGCCGGGACGGCGCCTCGCAGTGGGATGGCCGGAATGACACCGTGCGGGCAGTGTTGACTGTGGGCATGAGTTCTCGCCCCGCTGCTGACGGTCTCGAACCCGGCTGGTTTCCGTCGAGCCCGGTGCAGCCCGGTCACGTCGAGCCAGCACCTCGCCGTTTGCGTGCGATCGTCGATGGTCGGACCGTCGTCGACACGTACCGGGCGCGATACGTGTGGGAGCACGCGTACTACCCGCAGTACTACGTGCCGGCAGCCGACGTCGAGCGAGATCTGTTCATTCACTCCGGTCGTACCGACGACGCCCACCAGCCGGGCGCCGAGATGCTGTATCGCGAGTCGTCTGACGGCCTCGTTCCGGCCGGGTCGTTCGTGCGGACCTCCGACGACCCCTGGCTCGTCGACACCTATCGCCTCGCCTGGGACGCGTGCGACGCCTGGTACGAGGAGGACGAGGAGGTACTCGGCCATCCCCGGAGCCCCTATGTCCGCGTCGATGCGGTTCGGTCGACCCGGCATGTGCGCGTCCATCTCGACGACGTCACCATCGCCGAGTCGAGCAGCCCCGTCGCCGTGTTCGAGACCGGCCTTCCCCCACGCTGGTACCTCGATCCGACGGCGGTCGCCTGGCAGCACCTGCAAGCGATCGACCTCCGAACGCTGTGTCCGTACAAGGGGCGGACGACCGGCTACTGGAACGTCGTCGGCGGCGACGAAACAGTCAGCGATGCGGCCTGGTCGTACGGGCAGCCGATGAGCCAGGTGCTGCCGATCGCCGGCCTCGTCGCCTTCGACGACGTGAAGTTGTCGGTCGAGGTCGACTGACCCGGTTCGTGAACGGGCTCAGCCCTCGACGAAGCCGGGCCAGCGGCCCATGTATCCGACAAACGACTCGCCGAGCCCCTCGTTTCGCAGATACTGCGCCGTCACCGGCGGGCGCACCGGAGTGAAGTCGGGATCGGCAGCGAGCCGGTTCGGATAGTCGTGGTGCAAGATCGCCACCCGACCGAGCACCGGGAAGTCGGCGCCCGCCTCGAGCACGCGCACGGCGTCGGCAGGGACGTGGATCTTGCCGGCGACACCGATCGGGACGCGTCGGCCGGCAGGGTCGGCGCGACGCTCGAGGTCGCAGACGATCTCGACGAGTGAGCGTCCCTTCCAGTCGTCCTCTTCCGGCTCCTTGAAGCAGTCCCACAGCGACAGGTCGAGGAAGTCGACGTGGCCGGTGTCGACGAGCCGCTGGGTGAGCTCGATGATCTCGGCCAACCGCATCCCGAAGCGTTCGGGGGAGAGCCGGACCCCGACGATGAACTCGTCGCCGCAGTGCTGGCGGATCCCGGTGAGCGCATCGAACAGCACGCTGCTCCGTCCGTCGAGATCGCCGCCGTATCGATCGGTGCGCTGGTTGAGCTCGGCGCTGAGGAACTGGCAGATGATGTAGCCGTGGGCGCCGTGCAGCTCGACACCGGCGAAGCCGGCTTGCTCACAACGCACTGCCGCTGCGACGAAGTCGGCCACGAGCTGTTCGACCTCGTCGGTGGTGAGTGCCCGGGCGCCGGTGTCGGGGTCGTCCGACGGACACACCGGTGTCGTGCCGATCAGGTCGGCCGGTGCTCGGTTGCCGGCGTGATGCAGCTGGGCGATCGCCACCGAGCCGGTCGCCTCGATGTCGCTGGCAAGGCGGGTGAGACCCGGGAGCTGATGGTCACCCCACACACCGAGCTGACCAGAGAACCCCTGACCGACCTCCTGCACGTGGGCCGCGCAGGTCATCGTGAGGCCGAACCCACCGTCGGCTCGCATCGTCAGCCAGCGGTGCTCGTCGTCGGACAGTGTGCCGTCGGTGTGGCTCTGCTCGTTGGTGAGCGGGGCGAGCATGAACCGGTTGGGCATCGCCCGGCCGCGGGGGAACTCGATGGGGTCGAACAGGGCGCTGGTCATCAGTGGTCGAACCTACGGCGCTGCAGAGTGTCACACCGATCCGAAGGCCACCCGTAGCCTCCGGGGATGCCCGACGTGTCGTACGACCGCTATCCCGACCACGAGGAGCTCACCGGCTGGCTCGAGGCGTTCGCCGATGAGTTCCCCGACCTGGTCCGGCTCACCTCGATCGGCCAGTCGTATGAGGGGCGCGACCTGTGGCTCCTCACGGTCACGAATCACGCAGTCGGGGTGCCGAACGAGAAGCCGGCGATCTGGATCGACGGGAACATCCACGCGTCCGAGGTGACCGCATCGGTCGCAATCGTGCACCTGGTCGATCAGCTCACCTCGGGGTTCGGGGCCGACGCCGACATCACGCGGGCGCTCGATTCGCGCACCTTCTACCTCCTGCCGCGGCTCAACCCCGACGGCGCGGAGCGAGCGCTCGCCGAGCGTCCCTCGTTCGTTCGAGGCAGCGTGCACGCCTGGCCTCGCCCGGAGCAGCTCCCCGGCCTCGTGGGCACCGACATCGATCTCGACGGCCGCATCCTCCAGATGCGGGTCGAGGATCCGAACGGTGCGTGGAAGCCATACCCAGCCGACCCACGCCTGATGGTCGCTCGTGAGCCCGACGAAGACGGTGCTGGCCCCTACTACCGCCTCCTGGGTGAGGGGATGATCGAGGACTATGACGGCGTGCAGGTGCCGTCGGCGCCGCTCCAGGCGGGCATCGATCCCAACCGGCAGTTCCCGTACAAGTGGATGCGTCGGGTCGAGGGGCCGTGGGACGCAGGGGAGTACCCGGGGAGCGAGCCGGAGATCGGCGCGCTGCTCCGGGCGGTGACGGAGCGGAAGAACATCTGCGCGTACTTCGCATACCACACGTTCTCCGGCGTCCACATCCGGGCCTACACCGACCAAGCCGACGAGGCGCTCGCCGCCGACGACCTGTGGACCTACGAGTTCTTGGGTGAGCTGGCGACAGAGTTGACGGGATACCCGTCGATCTCCGGCTTCCACGACTTCCGATATCACCCGAAGAGCGTCATCACCGGCGTCGGCACCGACTGGGCCTTCGACCACCTCGGGGTGTACGCCTGGACGACCGAGTTCTGGAACGCCCTGAAGGCCGCGGGCCTCAGCGAGTCGCATCCGCTCGAGTGGTATCGGACCCACCCCCTCGACGAGGAGCTGCAGCTGCTCGCCTGGGTCGACGACAACGTGCCAGGCGGCTACGTCGACTGGTACGAGTTCGATCATCCGCAGCTCGGCCGGGTCGAGCTCGGCGGCTGGCACAGCGAGTTGGTGTTCCGCAATCCGCCGCCGCATCTGCTCGAGGCCGAGGTCGAGCCGCACTCGAAGCTCGCACTGCGGATCGCGCTGTCGTCGCCGTTGCTCCGCCACCGCGACACCCTGGTCGACGAACTGGGCGATGGTGCCTGGCGTGTCCGGGTGGTGGTCGAGAATGCCGGATGGATGAAGACTGCGGTCACCGACCGCGCCGTCGCGGCGGGCTATGTACAGCCGATGGTGGCGCGGATCGGGTTGCCCGATGGGGTCGAGCTCGCAACAGGAACCGAACGAATCGAGCTCGGGCAGTTGGCGGGCCGGGCGCTGATGCAGAACGCTGTCCGCTCGTTCGCCACCGGTTCTGACGGCACGGCCGATCGGGGTGTGGCCGAGTGGATCGTCCGAGCCCCGGCCGGCACGGTGTGCCCGGTCGAAGTCGTCCACGACCGCGCTGGCACGATACGCGTCGACGTCGCCCTCGGCTGAACGCCACGGGCAGCTCGGCGCGAGACTGGTCGGATGGAGTTCGTCGATCCACGTGGCGTGTCGAAGCGGCCGATCGAGGCCTATGAGCTGACTGCAGAGCTGGCACCTGGCGACACGATCGCGCTCTTCGCCAATGGCTTTCCCGACTCGGTTGCCTTCCTCGAACACGTCGAGAAGGCACTCACTCACGAGTTGCCGGGCGTCGAGTTCGTCCACCTCAACAAGGGGAATGCGAGTGCGTTGGCCAGCGAGGAGCATCTGTCGACGATCGCCGAGTCGTGCTCTGCCGTGGTCGCCGCCTACGGGCATTGAGGCAGTTGTACGTCCGGCACCGTGCGTGACGGCATCGAAGCAGCTCGGCGAGGGCGGGCCGCAGTGACGCTCGTGACCGAGCAGTTCTGGCCCCAGGGCGATTCGGTGGCGGGGGCCGCTGGCATGCCCGACATTCCTCGCATCCGTCTTCCACATCCGGTCGCCGGGAGCGGCCACGACGAGATGGGGCGGGTCGCCGAGTCGATCGCCGCCCGCATCGTCGCCGTGCTTCGCGGTGAGGCCGCGCCCGACAACGCGCCGGTCGCCGGCATCAGCTGATGGGCGCGTTGCTCGACGCCGCCGACGAAGCGGTCGCCCTCGACATGCTCCACGAACTGGGCTGCACCGACGGCCTGCCGGTCGTCGTGCCGACACCCGAGCGCGTCGACCGATTCGTGCTCGCCTCAGGTCTCGACCCCGACATCGAGCTCGGCGAGATGGGGCCGGTCGGTGGCGTCGCGACGATCGAGAAGGTCGCGGCGAACACGGTGATGGCCGGCTGCCAGCCCGATGACATGCCGATCGTCGTTGCGGCGATCCGAGCGCTGCTCCAACCCGAGTTCGACCTCGGAGAGATGCAGGCGACCACCCACTCGACCGCACCGCTCATAATCGTCAGCGGCCCGGCTGCCCGACATGCGGGGATCGCCGGCAGCTTCGGCGCCCTCGGGCCCGGCCATCGGGCCAACGCCACCGTTGGCCGGGCAGTGCGGCTTTGCATGATGAACATCGGCGGCGCCCGCCCCGGCGTGTCCGACATGGCGCTCCTCGGTCATCCCGGCAAGTTCAGCTTCTGCCTGGCCGAAGACGAGGCGAGCTCGCCGTGGGCGCCCGTGCACACCGCGTTCGGCCACGACGCCGACGACTCTGCGGTCACCGTGCTCGGCGCCGAGGGTCCGCACTCGGTGTTGTTCACCAACGACGCTGACGACCCCGAATCGCCTCAGCGGCTCCTCCGTTGCCTCGCTGCTGTGATCGCCAACACCGGCTCGAACAACGCCAACTTCGGCGGGGGAACGGTGGCGGTGGCACTCAACCCCGAGCACGCCGCCGTGCTCGCCGATGCTGGCCTCGATCGAACCGACGTGCAGGTCGAACTGCACCGACTCGCCGCCAACCCCCGCGGGCGCCTTCGCTCCTTGAACCCGGGCTTCGTGCGTCCGGGGGACGACGACCAACTCGTCCACGCCGTTCGCTCACCCGACCACATCGTCGTGTTCGTCGCAGGTGGCTCAGGCCTCTACTCGGCGGTGTTTCCGTCGTGGGCTGCTGGCGCCCATCTGAACCCGGTCGTCCACGAACCGATCGTCACCGGCGAGGCCTGCGAACTGCCCTGGGTCACTGCTGGCTGAGCACGCGCGAGTGCGTGTGCCGAACAGGGCCGGCTCGCCGCTCGGTCGTGGAGAGCTCAGCCGTGGAACACGATCGCCTCGAGTGGCCGGATCGTGTCGGCGATCGAGCCGCCGGAGTGAGACGTGAGCGCTGCGTGGGCGGCGTCGAGGTCGGCCGGCCACTCGACCGGCGACGTGCCCGCATTGACCACGATCGTCCAGCGGTCAGCGCCGTCGTCGCGAGTCCAACGGAGCAGGTCGCGCTCGAGCGGCGCGAGCTCCATCGATCCGCGGTGGAGCGCAGGCGTCGACCGTCGCAGCTCGAGCAGTCGCCGATAGAGCGAGAGGATCGACTCCGGGTTGCTCAGTTGTGCGTCGAGGGCATGGGTTGATGCGTTGGTGGGGAAGGGCAGCCAGGGGTGGTCGCCCCAACCGTGCTCGGTCTCGTGATCGCCTTCGGTCAGCCACGGAATCGGGGCACGGCAGCCGTCGCGTCCGTCGGGGTCGACCATTCGCTCGGGTGGCACGTCGCCGTCGGTCAGGCCGAGCTCCTCACCGGCGTAGAGGAAGGGCGTGCCCCGCATCGTCAGCGACATGACCGCTGCGGCCCGAGCGTGTTCGTCGGAGCCGTAGCGGGTGCGGTGTCGGGGTTGGTCGTGGTTCGACAACACCCACGTCGGCCAGCGCGGTGACGAGAAGTCGGACTGGATCGATGAGATCGTGGCGTGGAGCCGCTCGGGTTCCCAATCGGTGTGGACCGAGCGGAAGTCGAATGACAGGTGCAACTCGGGCTCGTCGTCGGTGCCGAGGTACGACGCCGACTCGCCGGGCCGGAGGAGGTACACCTCGCCGACCATCATCGGGTCGTGGTCGTAGGCATCGAGCAGCTGTCGGATACGACGGAGCAGTTCGTGCCCGAACGGTCGGTCGGTGGCGAGCAGGGCGACCGACGCGAGTTCGGGCGTCAGATCGTCGACGTCGGTGCCCTTGCCGATGAGGTTGACGACGTCGGAGCGGAAGCCGTCGACACCACGATCGAGCCAGAACCTCAACGTGTCATGCATGGCCGACTCGACGTCGGGATTCGCCCAGTTCAAGTCGGGCTGATCGGGCAGGAACAGGTGCAGCCAGCTCTGCTCGGTGTGCTCGTCGAACGTCCAGGCGGGCACCCCGTTGAAGGTCGCCATCCAGTTCGTCGGCGGACTCCCGTCGGGGAGGGGATCGCGCCACACGTACCAGTCGCGCTTCGCGTTCTGCCGGCTCGACCGTGCCTCGACGAACCACGGATGGTCGGACGAGGTGTGGTTCGGCACCCAGTCGAGCAGCAGACGCAGGCCGCGATCGTGGAGGTCGGCGATGAGCTCGTCGACGTCGTCGAGGGTGCCGAAGACGGGGTCGACATCGCAGTAGTCGGCGACGTCGTAGCCGAAGTCGCGCATCGGCGACGGGTAGATCGGCGAGAGCCAGATCGCATCGACGCCGAGCGATTCGATGTGATCGAGTTGGTCGATGATGCCGCGCAGATCGCCCACGCCGTCGCCGTTTCCGTCGGCGAACGAGCGCGGATAGATCTGGTAGACGACGGCGTTCCGCCACCAGGCGTCGGGTGTGGTTGCCTCTGGGTCGGCCATTGGCTGAGTCTGGTCGACACTTCGGTTCCGCCACGAGCAGCACCAAGCCGTGCTTGCTACGTTCCGCAACGATGAGTGTGTACGACGACATCAGCTTCGAGGTCGACCCGCAGGCGCTGGCGACGCTCACCACGTCGCGGCCGCCCGGCCACGGAGCGATCCGCGCCTACGACTGGATCGACCACCACGCGAAGAACCGGCCGAGCAAGGAGGCGGTGCGCGATCTGGCCACCGGACGGACGTTCACCTATGCCGACCTCGATCGACGTGTCGACGCGATGGCGGCGCACCTCGGGTCGCTCGGCATCGGCCGCGGCGACCGGGTGGCGGTGCTCGCCCACAACGGTGTCGAGTACTTCGACGTCCAGTTCGCCTGCGCCCGCACCGGCTCGATCTGTGTCCTGCTCAACTGGCGGTTGACGGTGAACGAGCTCGATTACATCGTCAACGACAGCTCGCCGATGCTGCTGGTCCACGACGTCGAGTTCGCCGACGCAGCGACGCAACTGCAGGAGCGGTGCGACATCGCCCACCTGCTCGAGATCGACGGGGGAGCGGTCGACAGCCCGTACGAGCAGGCGCTCGACGCACAGGCTGGGAACGCTGCCGATCGGGTGCCGCTCACCCACGACGACGTCATCACGATCATGTACACGTCGGGCACCACCGGCCTGCCGAAGGGGGCGATGATCACCCACGGCATGAACTTCTGGAACTGTGTCAACCTGGGGTTTCCGGCCGGGATCACGACTGACACCGTCCACCTCAACGTGTTGCCGCTGTTCCACACCGGCGGTCTCAACTGCTACTCCAATCCGGTGCTGCACGCTGGCGGCACGGTGGTGATCCTCAAGGCGTTCGATCCGGGTGAAGCGCTCCGGATCATCGGTGACCCGGCGCAGGGGATCACTCACTTCTTCGCGGTGCCGGCGCCGTATCAGTTCATGATGCAGCACCCCGACTTCGACCACACCGACCTCAGCCGACTGCAGGTTGCTGGCGTCGGCGGTGCACCGTGCGCCCTCGCGATCATGGAGCGCTGGACCGAGCGTGGCGTCGACCTCGCCCAGGGTTTCGGTATGACTGAAACCAGCCCGGCCTGCATCTTTCTCGACCCGGGCGACGCGCTCCGTAAGATCGGGTCGACTGGCAAGGCGCTGGTGCACACCGAGTTCCGCATCGTCAACGACGCCGGAGACGACTGCGCTCCCGACGAGGTGGGGGAGCTGTGGGTCGCCGGGCCGAACATCACGCCCGGCTATTGGAACAAGCCCGAGGCGACCGCCAACTCGTTCGAAGACCGCTGGCTGAAGACCGGCGATGCGGCCCGCATCGACGACGAGGGTTTCGTCTACATCGTCGACCGCTGGAAGGACATGTACATCTCAGGTGGCGAGAACGTCTATCCGGCCGAGGTCGAGAACGTGCTGTATCAGCTGCCCGGCGTCACCGAAGCGGCGGTGATCGGGGTGCCCCACGACCGCTGGGGTGAGGTCGGGCTGGCGGTGCTGGCGGTCGAACCCGGCGCCGAGCTCGACCGATCGACGGTCGTCGAGCACTGCCTCAAGCGGCTCGCCAAGTTCAAGGTGCCGAACGACATCGCCATCGTCGACGCGCTGCCGCGCAATGCCACCGGAAAGGTGCTCAAGCGCGAGCTGCGCGAACAGTTCGTCGACGCTGACACCCCGGCGATCTCCTGATCGCCCACCCGATCCGTTGTCGCGGGTCGACTCACTCCCGACGAACGGTCAGGCGGACGCGCGCTGTATCACCGTCGCCCAGCGACTCCGCGGTGCGGACCGCCTTCTTGACCGGAAGGACGTAGCTCTCTTCTTGCTTCGACGGGAAGATCGATGTCTCCCATGACGTCGCGCCGATCGTGACGGCCACGGGCAGCGAGCCGAAGCCAGCAGCTGAGCCACCGTGCTGGTCATCGATCTCGTCGGCGACGTCAGGCGGCACGCTCACGAAGAACCAGCTCGACGTCCGTGCCTCCCACTGCCACAGTTCGGCGCTGAACTCGTACCGCTCGGCCATCGATCGCAGCGTACGCGCCTCGATCGGATCAGGCGGCGGGCGGTGGGTCATCGACGGCGAAGACCAGTCGGGCGTTGGTCGCGACTCGAGCGAGATACCAGTCGCCGCCGATGCCGACGCTTCGTTGCGCGGGTCATAGGTGTCTCGGACGCGAGAACCGCCGCTGTCCATCCGGAGGGGCCGCAGCAGCATGTTCTGCAGTTCGGTCATGGTGTCTCGGGCCTCCACCGCCCTGCGCTCGGCCACGAGATGCTCGTTGCTCTGTGCCGCCACCAGGTCCGCGGTGAGGGCGAAGAGCATGAACTCGATCAAGGTGAGGGTGAGTGACGCGGTCGCCGGCAGGCCGGTGAGGAGCTCGTCGGGTTTCACCGCCGCTGCGAAGGCGATGGCGAGTGCGATGGCGCCCGATCCGAGTGCGACGGTGCGGACGTCGAAGCAGGCCCCGCCCACGATCTGGCCAGCGAGCACGAGGAACAGGATGGACAGGTTGATGAGCTGGAGTGCGAACGTGGTGACGAGCGCCTCTGCAACTGCGCCGAGAGGTCAGGGGTCGAGATCGGCCACTCTCCGTGGCCAGACCGGCAAGGGGTCGTCGAGATCAGCGGTTGGCTCGGGCGGCCTGCTTGGCCAGCCGTTTCGCCGTCTTGCCCGTGGGCTCGATGTTCCGATGGTCGCAGTCGCCGACCTCGACGCCATTCTCGAAGAGCACGCGATAGCGCTGCCAGTTGAAGCCGTTGGCCAGGATGACCTTGCCCTCGGTGCCGACCGGAACACCGTGGATCTCGGCGGTCGACACGACGCGGTCGTTCATCTTGAGGCTCAGCTGATCGCTGTGAGGCGATGCGAGCTTGTGGGGCTTCCAGTACTCGGTCGTCGGCATCGGTGCTCTCCTTCGGCCCGCACAGTCTGCCCGACTACCGAGCCAAACGCGCGATCTTCCCGTCCCGATAGCGTGCAGCGCCTGTGAAGAGTTCGGTTGAAGTCCTCGAGGACAACAAGGTGAAGGTCTACGTCGAGGTCGACGAGGCTGAGTTCGACAACGACATCGACAAGGCGTTCAAGGCGATCGCCAAAGAGGTGCGACTGCCAGGCTTCCGTGCCGGCAAGGTGCCCCGCAAGGTGCTCGAGGCCCGTATCGGGCTCGAAGCGGCTCGCGGCGAGGCGCTTCGCGAAGCGGTTCCGCAGTACCTGACCCAGGCGGTGCGCGAGCACGACGTCGACCTCATCTCGCAGCCCGAGGTCGAGATCACCGATGGTGAGGAGTCGGGTCCGGTCGAGTTCGAGGCGGTGTGCGAAGTGCGCCCCGTCATCGAGGTGAGCGGCCACAACGGGCTGACCATCGAGCTCCCCTCGGTCGAGGTGGCCGACGACGACCTCACCGAGGCGCACGAGGCCGAACTGGCTCGTGACGCCCAGCTCACCACCGTCGATCGTGCGATCGAGTCGGGTGACTTCCTCACCATCGACCTCGCCGCGACGCGTGACGGCGAAGAGGTGCTGGGCCTCAACACCGAAGACTGGTCGTACGAGGTCGGCCAGGGCTGGGTCACCGACGACTTCGACGAGCAGCTCGTCGGCGCCAAGGCCGGTGACACTCTCGAGTTCACCTCCACGCCGAAGGGCACCGAGGACGAGGCCGACTTCGTCGTCACCATCACGCAGGTGCAGGAGCGGGCGCTGCCCGAGCTCACCGACGAGTGGGTCGACGAGAACATGGGCGAGTTCTCCACCGTCGACGAGTGGAACGCGTCGCTGCGCGAGACGCTTCGTGAGCAGAAGCTCGCAGCGGCCCGCCAAGAGGCCGGCACCAAGATCAACGAGGCGCTCGTCGAGCTGGTCGACATCGAGGCGCCCGAGCCCCTCGTGGGCAACGAGCTCAACCAGCGGATGCAGCAGCTGTTCGGTCAGCTCCAGCAGCAGGGGATCGACGTCGAGCAGTGGATGCAGGCCACCGGTCAAGACCCGCAGGCGATGGTCGAGTCGATGCGGCCGGCGGCCGAAGAGGGCGTCAAGCTCGACCTGGTGCTCCGCGGGGTGGCCGCTGCCGAGAACATTGAGGTCGAAGACGACGAACTCGAAGGTGAGTACGCCCGCCTGGCGATGCAGTACGGCCAGAAGGCCAAAGACATCCGCCGGGTGTACGAGCAGAACGACATGGTCGGTGAGCTGCTCGTGTCGATCAAGAAGGCCAAGGCGTACGACGCCGTGGTCCACGCCTGTTCGTTCGTCGACGAAGCCGGCAACGCCATGGACCGTGACGAGCTGATCGGCGACACCCACGATCACGACGACAGCGCGTCAGCTGAGGGCGCCGAGGCGGCCGCAGCGGACGATGAGACCGACAACGATGTGACCGACGCATCCGATGCCGACACGACATCGGGCGACGACAACGGAGAGGATGAGGACTGATGGACCTCGCAGCCAAGAACTATCTCGTTCCCAACGTCGTCGAACAGACGAGCCGCGGTGAGCGCGCCTACGACCTCTACAGCCGTCTGCTCAAGGAGAACATCATCTTCTTGCAGACGCCCGTCGACGACCAGATCGCCAGCCTCATCTGTGCGCAGCTGATCCACCTCGAGTCGGAGAATCCCGACAAGGACATCAACATCTACATCAACAGCCCGGGTGGCGACATCACGGCGTTGTTCGCCATCTACGACACGATGCAGTTCATCCGCAACGACATCGCCACCATCTGCCTTGGGCAGGCTGCGTCGGCGGCTGCCGTGCTGCTCGCAGCTGGCACCAAAGGCAAGCGCCTGGCGCTGCCGCATGCTCGTGTCCTGCTCCACCAGCCGTGGGGCCAGGTCGGCTACGGCCAGGTCACCGATCTCGAGCTCGCCGCCAACGAGATCCTCCGCATGCGTGAGCTGCTCGATCAGATCCTCTCCGATCACACCGGCCAGCCAGTTGAGAAGATCCACGAAGACACCGACCGTGACTTCGTCATGGAGGCCAACGAGGCGCTCGAGTACGGCATCATCGACCAGGTCATCTCGTCCCGCGAGACCGTCGACCGCGCAGGTCCGATCCGCTGAGCTACTCGGCCGGATCGGCCGTGCGAAGTGCCTGGTCGTCCGGGTAGATGGCGCAAGTCCCCGCGGCACCTCCCGAAATGGTGCATGATGGAGCGCTCAAGCCGACCCTGCTCGTATCGATTCAAGGTGTGAGAGCTCGGCGAATGGAACGACAGCATCAGACCACTGGGGTGAAAGGGGAGCAGCGTGGCAAAGTTCGGTGACACCGGTGAGCTGCTCAAGTGCTCGTTCTGCGGCAAGTCGCAGAAGCAGGTCAAGAAGCTGATCGCCGGCCCCGGCGTCTACATCTGCGACGAGTGCATCGATCTCTGCAACGAGATCATCGAGGAAGAACTCACCGAAACGGCCGAGGTCGACTTCGAGACGCTGCCCAACCCGCGCGAGGTACGTGCCTACCTCGACGACTTCGTCGTCGGGCAAGACGACGCGAAGAAGATCCTCTCGGTAGCGGTGTACAACCACTACCGGCGCATCCAGTACCAGAACGACAACGGTTCGACCGTCGGGCGACGTGACGACGTCGAGTTGCAGAAGTCGAACATCTTGCTGCTCGGCCCCACCGGCTGCGGCAAGACCCACTTGGCGCAAACGCTCGCCCGCCAGCTCAACGTGCCGTTCGCGGTGGCCGACGCCACCGCACTCACCGAGGCCGGGTACGTCGGCGAAGACGTCGAGAACATCCTGCTCAAGCTCATCCAGGCGGCCGACTTCGACGTCAAGCGAGCCGAGTCGGGCATCGTCTACATCGACGAAATCGACAAGGTCGCCCGCAAGAGCGAGAACCCCTCGATCACGCGTGACGTGTCGGGCGAGGGCGTGCAGCAGGCGTTGCTCAAAATCCTCGAGGGCACCCAGGCGTCGGTGCCGCCCCAGGGCGGGCGCAAGCACCCGCACCAGGAATTCATCCAGATCGACACCACCAACGTGCTGTTCATCCTCGGTGGCGCGTTCGCCGGCCTCGAAGAGATCATCGAGAACCGCATCGGGCACAAGGGCGTCGGTTTCAACGGGACCGTGCGCAGTCATGTCGATCGAGATCCGGGCGAACTGTTCGCTCAGGTGCTGCCCGAAGACCTCGTGAAGTTCGGCATGATCCCTGAGTTCATCGGCCGTCTGCCGATGGTAGGTGCGGTGCGTTCGCTCGACCGTGAGGCGCTCGTGGCGATCCTTACCGAACCCAAGAACTCCCTGGTCAAGCAGTACGCCAAGATCTTCAGCTTCGAAGACGTCGAACTCGAATTCACCCAAGACGGTCTCGAAGCGGTCGCCGATCAGGCGTTGCTCCGGGGCACCGGTGCTCGTGGCCTCCGGGCGATCATGGAAGAGGTGCTCCTCAACACCATGTACGACCTGCCGGGCCGTACCGACATCGGCAAGGCTGTCATCGACGCCGACACGGTCAACGACAAGGTCAACCCGACCCTCGTGCCGCGCAAGCAGGCGCGTCAGCGCAAAGCGGCGAGCTGATCGAGCGCCGCCCGTTGAAGAGGCGGCGCACCCCGCCAGACTTCGGGGCAACATGAGCATGAACTTCGACGAGGCCCTCGCGTATCTCGACGAGCACATGAGCTATCACAAGACCGGGCGCATCGAGTCGCCGTCGGTCGACGGGATCACCAAGCTCTGTGCCGGTCTGGGGGACCCGCAGCACGCAGCGCCGGTCATCCACGTGACCGGCACCAACGGCAAGGGCTCGACCGTGCAGATGATCTCGCGGCTGCTCGCGGCCCAGGGGCTCACGGTCGGTACCTACACGAGTCCGCACCTCGAGGTCATCAACGAGCGGTTCAAGCGCAACGGCGAGCCGATCACCGACGAGGAGCTGGCCGAGCAGATCGCCGCCGTGGCCGAGATCGCTCCGCTCGTCGACGTGGAGCCCGGCTACTTCGAGATCCTCACTGCGGCAGCCTTCCGCTGGTTTGCCGACATCGCCGTCGACGTGATGGTGATCGAGGTGGGGCTGTTGGGTCGCTGGGACGCGACCAACGTGGTCGACTCCCAGGTGGCGGTCGTGACCAACATCGGGCTCGACCACACCGAGTTCGCCGGACCGTCGTTGTTCGACGTGGCCAACGAGAAGTCGGGCATCGTCAAGCACGGCTCGGCCGTGATCATCGGCGAGACCGACCCCGACCTGGTCGACGTGTTCCGCAACGCCGGGGGAGCGAGCACCATCGAGCGAGGCGACGGGTTCGACACGGTGTCGAATGCCCTCGCCGTCGGTGGCCGACTCGTCGATCTGCGAACACCGACCACGATCTACACCGACGTGTTCGTGCCGCTCAACGGCGCCCACCAGGGCATCAATGCCTCGTGCGCGTTGGCGGCGGTCGAGACGTTCTTCGCTGCGCCACTCCCCGACGACGTGGTGCGCGAGGGCTTCGAGGCGGTGACGATGCCCGGCAGGTTCGAGGTGGTCGGGCGCCAGCCGCTCACGATCATCGACGGTGCCCACAACCCGGCAGGCGCCGACGTGTGCGCCTCGGTCTTCTTTGAGGACTTCGACCCCGAGGGTCGGCGCATCCTGGTGGCTGCGACGCTGCGTGAACCCGCCGAGATGCTGGCAGCGCTGCGCGCCGACGAGTTCGACATCGTCTTCGTCGCCACCGCACCGTCGCCACGTGGAATACCCGCCGCCGACCTGGAGCAGGCAGCGAAGGCGCTGGGCTGCGACCACGTCGTCGCCTTCGACACGGTCGATGCAGCCTGCAAGCGGGCGGTCGAGTATGCCGACGGCGACGACGCCATCCTGATCGCCGGCAGCCTCTACACCGCCGGCGCCGCCCGAACCACCCTCCTCCTCACCGCCAACTGACGGTTACAGCTGGTGTCAGACACCAGCTGTAACACGCTTCCGTCAGGATCGGGACATGGCTCGTCGTCAACGTCTCGACCGTCCGGGCGCGTGGCATCACGTGATGAACAGGGGAGCGGGGCGTCGCGCCGTCTTCCGATCCGATGCCGACCGGCGCGCGATGGTGGCGCTGTTCTCGGAGCTTGACGAGCTGCGGCCGGCCCCTGGCAGTCGGTGGTCAGCGCAGCAACGACTGCGCTACAGCTGGTGTCTGACACCATCTGTAACGGTAGGTTGCTGCGCCATGTCTGATCGCACCCTCGTTCTGTTGAAGCCCGATGCCGTGGAGCGCAAGCTCGTCGGCCAGATCGTCTCCCGGTTCGAGCAGAAGAACCTCGACGTCGTGGCCATGGATATCCGTACCCTCGACGCGGGCACCCTCGCCAAGCACTACGAAGAGCACGTCGGCAAGGGCTTCTACAACGACCTCGTCGAGTTCATGAGCCGCGGCCCGGTCGTCGCCATGGTCATCGAAGGCCCCGAAGACACCTGGGAGGTCGTGCGCAACATGATGGGCACCACCAACCCGGCCAAGGCCGCCCCCGGCACGATCCGCGGCGACTTCGGCATCCTCTTCACCGAGAACCTCGTGCACGGCAGCGATTCGCTCGCCTCGGCCGAACGCGAGATCGGGATCTTCTTCCCGAATCTGTAACCTTGCACGGTCCTGATCTCGGCCCACACCAGTTTCTGGCAGGCTGACGAGAACGACGAGAACGAGTCCGCTGCTTCCGAAGGAGGGCCAACGGCGTATGGCCCGCAACAATCCGCTCAGCCTTGGCCGCGATCTGGCGATCGACCTCGGCACCGCCAACACCCTCATCTACTCGCGCGGCCACGGCGTGGTCCTCGACGAGCCGTCGGTCGTCGCGATCAACGCCAACGACGGCCGTCCGGTCGCCGTCGGCCTCGAGGCCAAGCGGATGATGGGCCGCACACCCAACCACATCAAGGCGATCCGCCCTCTGAAAGACGGCGTCATCGCCGACTTCGAGGTGTGCGAGAAGATGCTGCGCTACTTCATCCAGAAGGTTCACGCCTCGAAGTGGTCGAAGCCCCGCATGGTCATCTGCGTGCCGTCGGGCATCACCGGCGTCGAACAGCGCGCCGTGCAGGACGCCGCCGAGTACGCCGGCGCCCGCAAGCCCGTCCACATCATCGAAGAGCCCATGGCAGCAGCCATCGGTGCCGACCTGCCGGTTCACGAGCCGAGCGGCAACATGATCGTCGACATTGGCGGTGGCACCACCGAGGTCGCCGTCATCTCGCTCGGCGGCATCGTCACCGCACAGTCGGTGCGCGTCGCCGGCGACGAACTCGACGACGCCGTGATGCAGTACGTCAAGAAGGAGTTCTCCCTGGCGATCGGCGATCGCACCGCCGAGGAGATCAAGGTCCAGATGGGCTCCGCCTGGCCGATGGAAGAAGAGCTCACCGCCGACATCCGCGGCCGCGACCTCATCTCGGGCCTGCCCCGCACCATCCAGCTCACAACAGAACACGTTCGTGAAGCACTTGCCGAGCCGATCTCTGCCATCGTCGACAGCGTGAAGACCACGCTCGACAAGACGCCGCCCGAACTCGCGGCCGACATCATGGAAGACGGCATCACGGTCACCGGTGGCGGAGCGCTGCTCGGCGGCCTCGACGAGCGCCTCGCCCACGAAACCGGAATGCCCATCCGCATCGCCAGCGATCCGCTGTACTCGGTCGTGATCGGTTCGGGACGTGCGCTCGAGAACATCGATGCGATGCGCGGCCTGATGTCGATGGGCACCGAGGAGTGATCGCCCGGGGCACCGGACGTTCATTCCTCTCCTCGGAACCATGGCCATCTACTCGGTCGGGCGGCGACGCATCGTCATCGTCCTGCTCCTCTCCAGCGTTCTGCTGCTGACCCTCGACCTGCGCGGGAGCGCAGTCCTCGATCGCGTGCGTGACGCCGCTGCCGTTGCGATGACCCCGGTCGAAACGGCGGTCGACGTCGTCACCAGCCCGGTCGAGCGGGCCTGGGAGTCGTACACCAACTACGACGAACTCGAACGCGAGAACGAAGCGCTCCGCGAACGACTCGCCCGGATCGAGGGCAGCCAGGCTGCGGCGGAAGCTGCGATCATCGATGCTCAGCGCATTCGTGAGCTGAACGAGTTGCCGTCGCTCGCTGGCATCCCGACCGCCGTTGCCGAGGTCGTCGGTGCGTCGGCGAACAACATCGACCAGATCGTGGAGATCAACAAGGGCTCGCTCGCCGGCGTGCGTGTCGGCCAGCCGGTCGTCAACCAAGCGGGGCTCGTCGGACGCGTCACCACCGTCACCCCGACGTCGGCACAGGTGATGCTCGTGACCGATCAACGCTTCACGATCGCTGTCGAGATCCTCGGCGGCACCGGTGCCACCGACGACCCGTTCGCCCCGGTCGACACCACGTTGTCGGGCCTCACGCCCGACGAACTCGATGCCGCGGTGAGCCCGACCACCACGGAGGCTGGCCCGACCACCACCAACCCCCTCGACGTGGTCGGCGGCAACGGCTTGCCGCAATCGCCGCTGTCGCCCACCGTCACCACGTCCACCACCACGATTCCGGGCGAGGAACCCACCGAAACTACGCCGCCCACCAGCGTGCTTCGCCCGGAAGACCTGCCTCCGGCCGTCCCCGCCGATGGTTCGCCCGTCCAGACCCAGACCGGCTCGGTGACCACGACGTCGATCCCGCTCGACATCAGTTCGATCGAGAAGGAGTTCGGCGCACTCAAGGGTGCCGGTCAGGGCAGGCTGCCGAAGGTGAGCCTGCTGCAAGACAACCCGTCGTTGTCGATCTTGCAGGAAGGCGATCTGGTCGCGACCGCCGGTGGCAGTGGCAGCCTGGCGCCCTCCGACATCCCGGTCGGACGGGTCGTCAATCGGATCGACCGCCCCGGCGTCGGCGGCCCGGTGCTCGAGGTGGAGTTGTTCGCCGACCTCGATCAGCTCGGGTTCGTCCGAGTCGTGCTCTTCCAGCCTGCGCAGGAGGCCGGCTGACGCCGAGCCTGGCCCGTGTTCGCCGCGTTCGTCCAGAGCTCGATCATCCGGCTGATTCCGGTCGGCATGGTGATTCTGGCGATCCAGCGAGCGCTCCTCGTCGAGCACACGGTGCTCGACGTCAAGCTCCAGCTCGTCTTGGCGTTCGTTGCCGCCTGCGGCGTCGTGGGGGGCTCCGAGCGAGGAGCTGTTGCAGGCTTCACGCTCGGCACGCTGTTCGATCTGATCGAGGGGACACCGGTCGGGTCGACCACGATCCCGATGCTCGTCGCGGGTGTCGTGGCCGGCCTGCTCGCGCTCATCACCGCCGATCCGCAGTGGTGGCTGTCGGCGATTTTCGCGGCGATGGGGGCGGCGGCAGGGGAGGCGATGATGCCCGTCGTCCGCCTGTTCATCGGTGAGGAGGATCCGTGGCCACCCGACTTGGCCACGGTGATCCCGGTCGTCGCGGTCAGCTCGGCGCTGCTCTCGCCACTCTTCGTTCCGATCGCCAGGTGGTGCCTGCGGATGCGGCGCGCCGAGTGGGTCGCGCCGGCTGAAACCACTGCGTGACGCGTTCCGCCGATGTTTACAGTTCGGTGACGATGATCGTCGGCTCATAGCGGGCAGACTGGCACCCATGGCTCTCGACAAGCGCGCTGCGCGCCTGGGTGTGCTCGCCGTGGTGGCGACGATGCTCTTCGGCGTCGTCGGTGCGCGGCTGTGGTTTCTCCAGACCGTCGAGCAGGAGACGCTCCAGGAGGAGATCAACGTCTCGAAGCGACGGACGGTGCCGCTGCTTCCCGAGCGAGGCCGGATCTTCGACAGCGATGGCCGGATCCTCGCCGACAACGAGCGCATGCTGTCGGTGGTGCTCGACTGGGAGGTCGTTCGGCGCTCCGACGACCGTGAGGAGATCTTCCGTCGCGTGTCAGGCTGGGTCGACGTGCCGGTCGAAGAGATGGAGCGACGCTTCCAGAATCCGCAGGAGAGTCCGCTGCTCGGACTCGTGGTGGCCGACGACGTCGACGAGCGCACCGCGATCGCGCTCGAGGAGCGCGTCGAGGACTTCCCCGGCCTGGGCATCGTCGAACGGACGCGCCGTGTGTACCCGTACGCGCCGCTCGCCAGCCACATCGTCGGCTACATGGGTCGCATCACGGCCGAGACGAAAGACGACTACCAGACGCTCGGCTACCAGCTGAACGAGCGAGTCGGCAAGTTCGGCATCGAGCTCGAGATGGAGCAGGAGCTCCGCGGCACACCGGGCTACATCGTGTACGAGGTCGACAAGTTCAACCGGATCACCCGCACCATCGAGGAAGTCCCGGCCGTCAACGGCAAGGACATCCAGCTGACGATCGACCTCGATCAGCAGCAGTACGCCGAGCAGGCGCTCGAGACGATGCTGAAGCTCCGCCGTCAGCAGACGGCGCGAAACGGCCTCGACCCCGAAACCAACTTCCTCGAGCGATTCTTCCCCGAGTTCCCCGAGGAGGTGCCGTTCAAGGCGCCTGCGGGGGCCGTGACGGTGCTCAATCACGACAACGGTCATGTGATCGCGCTCGCGAGCTATCCGACGTTCGACAACCGCTGGTTCGAAGCCGATCTCAGCGGCGGCAAGTTCGAAGAACTGTTCGACGTGACCGACCCTGCCACCGGCCGCGCCGACCCCGACCGGTCGACGCTGGTCAACCGAGCCATCCAGGGCCGCTACAACCTCGGCTCGACGTTCAAGCCGTTCGTCGCGTACGCGGCGCTCTCGACCGGCTTCATGAGCGTCAACGACATCTACGTCGACCAGGGCACCTACCGGATGGAAACGGTCGAGGACTGGAAGTGCGATTCCGGCCTCGTGCGCTGCGTGTTCCGCAACGCGACATGTTTTGGTACCGGCCGGCCGTGTGTGTACGGCCCGGTCGACATCGAGCTGTCGCTGGCGGTGTCCAGTGACGCGTTCTACTACCGCATCGGCGAGCAGCTGATGGTTCCGGAGAACTTCGACGAGGCCACCTGGGGCGATGGGGGTCTGCTGCAGGAGAAGGTGAGCCTGTTCAGCTTCGGTGCCGACACGGGGATCGCCCTGCCGTTCGAGTTCGACGGTACCGTGCCCGACGAGGAGCTGAAGGCGCGCTACGCCGAGCTCGGGGTGATCTCCGAAGACGAGGGGCAGGGCTACTTCTCCGGCGACAACGTCCAGCTCGCGATCGGGCAGGGCTTGCTCTCCGCGTCGCCGCTCCAGCTGGCGGTCGGGTACGGCACCATCGCCAACGGCGGGTTCGTGCTCAAGCCCGAGATCATCAAGGCCATCTACGAACCGGGCGTCCCCGACGCTGCCGAGCCGGGCTTCGCCGACATCTCGAAGGGTCAGTTCGCCGTCGAACCCAACACCGGCGGCGAACTCGTCCGCCAGATCCCGTTCGCCCAGGAGTGGCAGAACGCGATCAACACCGGACTGCGCCGGGTCATCACCGGACCGGGTGCCAACACGAGCTCCGGCTACCGCTCGACGACCGGTGAGAAGCTCTTTTTCTACTACCCCGACAGTGCGATCCCGATCGCCGGCAAGACCGGCACGGCGCAGGGTGCGAACAACTATCCGTGGAACGACTCGTCGGCATTCGCCGGCTACAGCCTCGACGACGAGAACCCGTACACGGTGTCGGCCTACCTCGAGAAGGCCGGCTATGGCTCGCAGGCCGCCGGTCCTGTGGTGAAATGCATCTTCATGCAGCTGTCCGGATTCGCTCAGGCCGATCCGGTCGTGCTGTCCGACCCGCTCAACACCGAGGCGATCTCGCCGGCGCCGCCGAAGTCGCTCGCCGACCCGTCGTGTTTCGCCGGCCGATTCAGCGCCCCGCAGATCGCGGAGTGATCGGCGAGGCGCAGCGATGACCGCGTTCCTCTCCCGCAGGCCCGACTCCGGGCTCGGCAACATCAAGGCCAGCCCGGCCGACCCGAGCCGCAACATCGACTGGGTGTTGATGTCGGTGCAGATCGCGTTGACGGTCATCGGCTGTTTCGTCGTGTTCTCCACCTCGAGAACCCGCTTGCTGACCGATCCGTATGCCTTCGCCACCCGGCAGGTCGTGTTCGCGATCGTCGGTGCCGTCGTCATGTCGATCGTCATGGCGGCCGACTACGACTTCTGGAAAGACCGTGCTCGTAGCCTCTACACGCTCACGGTGGTGCTGCTGTTCTTCCTGATCTTGCTGGGCGTGGCCAGTGGGCAGGACCGCATCTCGTTCGACCTCGGCATCATCAACTTCCAGCCGGCCGAGATGGCGAAGTTCACGACGCTGCTGATGCTCGCTGCGTATCTGGCCGAGGAACGCAGCGACGAGGTGTCGTATGCGCGCTTCCTCGGCGGTCTCCTGATCGTCGCGCTGCCCGCAGTGTTGGTGATCGCTCAGCCCGACCTCGGTTCGGCATCGGTCATCGTGTCGATCGCGATGGGTGTGCTGCTCGTGGCGGGGGCGAAGTTCCGCTACATCTTCATGATCTCGGTGTTGGCGGTCGCCACCGTCGGTGCGGCCTTCGTCGGCAACCTGGTGAACGACTATCAGCGCCAGCGGCTCGTGGCTCTCGTCAACCCTGCGGCAGCGGGTGCCGACCAGACGTACCAGGCCGACAACGCCACCAGAGCGCTCGGAACCGGCGGCGTGTGGGGCAAGGGGTGGCTCCAAGGGCCGCTCACGAACGATGGTGACATCCCCGTGATGTGGGCCGACTTCCCCTTCGCCGCCGTCGGTGAGCAGTTCGGGCTGGTCGGTTGTGCGGCGCTCCTCACCCTCGTCGGCATCGCGCTGATCCGCATCTGGCGCATCGCCCACCTGTCACGCGATCTGCTCGGCACCTACCTCTGTGCCGGCGTGTTCACGATGCTGCTGTGGCAGACGATCCAGAACGTCGGCATGACCCTCAAGATCCTGCCGGTGACCGGTCTGCCGCTGCCGTTCATCAGCTACGGCGGGTCGGGTCTCATCGTGTACTTCGCCATGTTCGGGCTGGTGCAGTCGGTTCACATGAGGCGCATGCGCTGACTCCGTAGACTGCAGCGATGGCGTCACACTCCGGCTCGATCTGGGCCGATCTCGAGCCGATCCTGCCGCGGGTGGCCAAGCCCGCCCGCTACATCGGACTCGAAGACGGTGCGCTGGACCCGGAGTGGGCAGGGCCAGGCCAGGTGCAGGTGTCGTGGCTGCTCACGTATCCCGACACCTACGAGATCGGTCTTCCCAACCAGGGTCTGCAGATCCTCTACGAAATCATCAACGAGCGCTCCGATGCGGTCGCCGAGCGCTCGTACGCCCCGTGGACCGACCTCGACGCCGAGCTGAGAGCGGCGGGTCTCCCACTGTTCAGCGTCGACACACACCGGGCAGCGTCCGACTTCGACGTGCTGGCGTTCAACCTCTCGGCCGAGCTCGTCTACACGAATGTGCTGAACCTGATCGACCTCGCCGGTGCGCCGGTTCGTCAGGCTGAACGCAGCGACGACGATCTCCTCGTCGTCGTCGGGGGTCACGCCGCATTCAATCCCGAGCCGCTCGCCGACTTCATCGACGTGGCGGTGCTCGGCGAGGGCGAGGAGGTCGTCGGCGAGATGACCGCCGTCATCCACGCCTGGAAGTCGGAGCGTGCCGGCGGGGCCGACGTTCACCGGGCCGACCTGCTCTGCCGCCTCGCCCAGGTCGACGGCTGCTACGTGCCGTCGATGTACGAGGTCACCTACCACGAGCCGGCCGACGGCGAGCCGATGGGTGGGATCGCCTCGGTCAGTCCTCGGTACGCCGACGTGCCTGCCACCGTCGACAAGCGCACCGTCGCCGACCTGGGGGAGTGGCCGTACCCGTCGCAGCCGCTGGCGCCGCTCACCGAGGTCGTGCACGACCGGCTCAGCGTCGAGGTGTTCCGGGGCTGCACCCGCGGCTGCCGCTTCTGTCAAGCAGGGATGATCACTCGACCAGTTCGGGAGCGGCCCGCCGAGCAGGTCCGAACCATGGTTGCCGAGGGCCTCAAGCGGACCGGATACAACGAGGTGAGCCTCACGTCGCTGTCGACGGCTGACTTCTCCGACATCGAAGAGGTCGTTCGGGGTGTGCTCACCGATCAGGAGCAGGCTCAGGCCGACGCCGGCAACGACGGCCTCGCGGCTGGTTGTGGCACCACGATCAACCTGCCGTCGCTGCGGGTCGACGCGTTCACCGTCGGCCTTGCCGGCGAGGTCAACTCCGGCCGTCGGTCGGGTCTCACGTTTGCCCCCGAGGCGGGTACGTGGCGGCTGCGTCAGGTGATCAACAAGCTGATCGTCGAAGACGACCTGTACGGCGCCGTCGAGTCGGCGTTCTCGCAGGGTTGGACCCGGATGAAGCTGTACTTCCTCATCGGGCTGCCCACCGAGACCGACGACGACGTTCTCGGCATCGCCGAACTCGCCCGTCGCTGCGTCGAGATCGGCAAGCAGCACACGAACCGGGCGTCGGTCACGGTGAGTGTCGGCGGCTTCGTGCCGAAGGCGCACACCCCGTTCCAATGGTTCGGGCAGAACACTCGAGCCGAACTCCAGCGCAAGATCGACCTCCTGCGTGATGCGACCCGCCGCATGCACGGCGTGAACCTGAAGTGGCACGGGCCCGATGCGTCGACCGCCGAGGGCATCGCCAGTCGAGGCGATCGCCGGATCGGGGCGGTCATCGAGCGGGTGTGGCGCGACGGCGGCATCTTCCAGGAGTGGGGCGAACACTTCGACCTCGATCGCTGGGAAGCTGCGGTGGAGGCCGAGGGGCTCTCGATGGACTGGTACCTGTTCCGTCACCGGAGGGTCGAGGAAGTGCTCCCGTGGGCGCACCTGACGGCTGGGTTGCACCAGGACTTCCTGTGGGACGACTGGCAGGCGGCGCTCGCCGAGAGCGGCCTCGAAGACTGCCGATGGACGCCCTGCTACGACTGCGGGGTGTGTACGGGCTACGGCATCGAGCACGTCGTTGCGTCGCCGATCGCGCCCGCCGGCGGGAGCCAGGGCACCGGCCAAGATCTGAGCCAGGGACATGAGGTGCGTGTCGAGTTGCGCCCGCTGGTGAAGAACTGATGCAGTCCAACGTCGGTATCCGACTTCGTGTGAAATACACCAAGCTGGGCAAGGTCCGATTCGTCAGCCACCGCGACGGTGCTCGTCTCTGGGAGCGTGCCCTGCGTAGAGTGGACCTTCCAGTGGCGTACACCGAAGGATTCACCCCGCGGCCCAAGGTCGGTTTCGGCCTGGCACTGCCGACGGCGGCCGAATCCCTCGCCGAGTACGTCGACCTCGACCTCTCGCGTGACGCGTCGCTCGACGCAACCGATCCCGGTTGGGACGACTGGCTGCGCGGACTGACCGGATCGCTGTCGGCAGCACTGCCGACGGGGATGGACGTGGTGGCGATCGCCGAGCGCGACGCCAGCGACGGGTCGCTCCAGGAGAGCGTCACGTCGACCACGTGGGAACTGACCGGTTGGGGCACCGAGCCCGGCCTGGTCGATGAGCTGGACACCTCCCTCCAGCGCGTGCTCGCCGCCGACGAGGTGTTCGTCGAACGCGAGCGAAAAGGGCAGCGGCGCACCGACGACGTCCGCCCCCTCATCAGCGACCTCACCCTTCGAGGAAGCGACGATGGCCCAGCCGTCGTCGCCGATCTCGTCACGATCGGCCGGGCGCTCCGGCCGTCGGAGCTCGCGGAACTGATTCGTCCTGGCATCGACGGAACCGGCATCCGGGTCCTGCGGACGCATCAATGGATCGACATAGACGGCGAGCGTCGGGACGTGATTCCCGATGCGCGCCACAGCAACGGAACGAACCACCATGACCGACCACGAGAACACGTCGTCGAAGAACGACGTCGAACTGCCCGATCGTACGCGGGAGGGCAAGCCCAGTAAGGACGCCGGCGAGCGCGCGCTCGTGAAGAAGGCGCCGTCGCCAAAGATCGGCGACACCATGCCGGTCCCGAGCGCGCCCCCTCCTGGCCCTGCGCGCACGTCGGGCGGCGGTGGCGAGGGTGCAGGCCCCAACGCCGGCGGTGGTGGCGGTGGCAAGAAGCGGCGTCGCCGCGGCGGCCGTGGCGGCCAGGGCGGCGGTGGCCAGCGTCAGGGAGGGGAGCAGCGCGCCAACGGTGCCGCTGCTCGCTCCGGTGATGGCATCGACGGAGCTGAACGCAGTGGCGCTCGTCGGGCCCAGCAGGCCCAACAGAGCGAGGGCGGGGAGAGCAAGAGCAAGTCGCGTCGCGGTCGTCGAGGCGGTCGTGGGCGCAACAAGCAGCGCAGCGAGGTCGATCAGGAGCTGATCGAGCAGCGCAAGGGCCGCGAACGCAACGGCAAGCCGATCGGCCGCTACTTCATGTGTGTGCAGGTGCGACCGGGCATCGCGCAGGTCGCCGTCATGGAGGGCCGCAACCTCATCGAGCACTACGTCAGCCGGCCCGCCGACGACGTCAGCCAGATCCACGGCAACATCTACCTCGGCAAGGTCCAGAACGTGCTGCCCGGCATGGAGGCTGCCTTCGTCGACATCGCCACCCCGAAGAACGCCGTGCTGTATCGCTCCGACGTGCAGTACGACCCCGAGGACATCGAGCAGAAGGGGTCGAACCCCCGCATCGAAGACATCCTTCGCAACAAGCAGCTCATCATGTGCCAGGTCACGAAGAACCCGATCGGGCACAAGGGCGCACGCCTCACCCAAGAGGTGTCGCTGCCCGGCCGCTTCGTGGTGCTGATCCCGAATTCGAAGACCTACGGCATCTCCAAGCGGCTGCCCGACGACACCCGTAAGCGCTTGCGGAACATCCTCGACCGCGTGAAGCCCGAGGAGCACGGCCTCATCGTGCGTACCGCTGCCGAGCACGCCACCGAGCAGGAGCTCACCGCCGACATGGAGGTGCTGCTCAAGCAGTGGGGGCAGATCGAGAAGAAGGCTGCGAAGGCCCAGCGCCCGACACTGCTGTCACGAGAGCCTGAACTCGCCGTTCGGGTGATCCGTGAGGAGTTCTCGACCGACTACCGCGGCGTGGTGATCGACGACAAGGAGCTCTACGAGGAAGTTCGCGATTACGTCGCCGCGTTCAACCCCGAGCTCGCCGACCGGATCGAGTACTACGACCGCGAGGCCGAGGGCCTCTCGTTGTTCGAGCGCTACCACGTACACGAACAGGTCCACAAGGCGCTCGACCGCAAGGTGTGGCTCCCGTCGGGCGGTTCGCTCATCATCGAGCACACCGAGGCGCTCACCGTCATCGACGTCAACACCGGCAAGAACGTCGGCAAGTCGAACCTCGAAGAGACCGTGTTCCACAACAACATGGAGGCGGCGGTCGAGGTGGCCAAGCAGCTCCGCCTACGCGACATCGGCGGCATCATCGTCATCGACTTCATCGACATGGAGATCAAGGAGAACCGGGCCAAGGTGGTCGAGGCGCTCCGCGACGCCCTCGCCCGCGACAAGACCCGCTCCCAGGTGTTCGACATCGGTGAACTCGGCCTCGTCGAGATGACCCGCAAGCGCATCGGCGAAGGCCTCCTCACCGAGTACTCCGAGACCTGCCCCGATTGCGAAGGCCGCGGCGTCCGCGTCGACTTCTCGATGCTGGACTGATCCGATGCTCGACTGAGCGGAGCGGACCGGCGCGGAGTGTCTCTCCCTCGGTCGAACTCCGGCACGAGTGTCAGGGCACCGTGACAACGCCGTCAGGATGCCCTGACGGTTCGTTTCGATCGGAGTGCCGAGAGACGCTCATCACCATGGGACGACATCGCCCTCGTCCTCCCAACGGCGAAAGGCTCGTTCGGCTGCCATCCGGTTGAGGAGTCGTTCGCCAGCGCGGTGGATCGTCGCCGAGGGCTCGGTCGAGGAGGCGGTGGAGTTCTCGGGCGGCGTCCATCGATTCATCATCGATGAAGGGTGTCTCATCCCTGCTTCCTGGCAGGCTGGGGGGATGGAGATCGAGATGACCGATCAGGCTCGGAAGGTGCTGGAGAAGAAGGGCGGGGTGATGTCGATCGACTTCATCCGCCCCACCGGTTGAGGCAAGGTCGCTGAGGTGTCGGTCGACACCAACACGAAGGGCAAGAACACGGCGGTGTACCGCAAGCTGCGCCACGATGGCATGTCGATCCTGGTGTCGCCGCAGCTGCTCGGGATGGCCGAGTGGATGCGGGTCGTGACGAAGGGCGTCACCGGCAAGAAACTGGCCGTCGAATTTCGCCAGAATCCGGGCGGACGTGACGCAGATGACGCGTGCAACGTCTGTTGAGCGCCGATAGCGTTGAACGTCGCTATGTACGCAGTCATCACATCGGGCGGCAAGCAGCACAAGGTCGCAGAAGGCGAGACCGTTCAGGTCGAGCTCCTCGATGCGGCAGAAGGTGCCGACGTCGAGCTCACGCCAGTCATGCTCGTCGACGGCGACACCGTGCTCGCCACCGCCGACGAACTCAAGAACGCCAGCGTCACCGGCAAGCTCGTCGGTGAAGCCAAGGGCCCCAAGATCAACGGTTTCACCTACAAGCGACGCACGAACAACCGTCGTCGCTACGGCCACCGTCAGAAGTACCACGTCGTCGAGATCACCTCGATCAAGAGCTGAGAAGGAGCTCGAGTCATGTCAAAGACCAAGGGCGGCGGCTCAACTCGTAACGGCCGCGATTCCAACGCACAGCGCCTCGGCGTCAAGGTGTTCGACGGCCAGGAGATCACGGCCGGCTCGATCATCGTCCGCCAGCGCGGCACCCGCTTCCACCCGGGCCACAACGTCCAGAAGGGCAAGGACGACACGCTGTTCTCGACCGCCGACGGCTCGGTCAAGTTCGGCAGCCGTAAGGGCCGCAAGGTCGTGGATGTGCTGACCGAGGCCTGAGCGCCAACACATCTGAACCGGCTGCATGCCGCCTGCGGCGGCTCAGCCGTGAGGCCTGCGGCGCACCGGCTGCCCAGACCTGAAAACGAAACGAGGCCCCGGGTTTCCCCGGGGCCTCGGTCGTTTTTCTCGTCAGCTCAGGGCTGATTCGAGTTCGTCGACTTGGGCGTTGAGCTCGGCGGGGAGCTTGTCGCCGAAGCGGGCGAAGTGGTCACGGATCTGCGGGACCGCCGACTTCCAGCCGTCGACGTCGACCGAGAGGATCGCATCGAGGTCGGCATCGTCGACGTCGACACCATCGAGGTCGAGCGCTTCCTTCGGCGGCAGCAGGCCGATCGGGGTGTCGAGCACGTCGGCGGTGCCGTCGCAGCGTTCGAACACCCACTTGAGCACGCGGCTGTTCTCGCCGAAGCCAGGCCACAGGAAGCGCCCGTCTTCGTCACGACGGAACCAGTTGACGAAGAAGATCTTCGGCAGCTTCGACACGTCGGTCTTCTCGGGCATCGACAGCCAGTGGGCGAAGTAGTCGCCGTAGTTGTAGCCGCAGAAGGGGAGCATCGCCATCGGATCGAAACGGAGCTCACCCGCCGTGCCCTCCGCCGCAGCGGTCTTCTCCGAGGCCATGATCGAGCCGAGGAACACGCCGTGCTCCCAGCTCTTGGCTTCAGACACCAGCGGCACCGTCGTGCGGCGGCGGCCACCGAACAGGATCGCCGAGATCGGCACGCCAGCGGGATCTTCCCACTCGGGCGCCATGACCGGGCACTGCGATGCCGGCGCCGTGAAGCGGGCATTCGGGTGCGCAGCAGGAGTGTCGATCTCGGGGTTCCACTGGTTGCCGCGCCAGTCGGTGGCGCGGGCCGGCGGCTCCTCCGACATCTCCTCCCACCAGATGTCACCCTGGTCGGTGAGGGCGGTGTTGGTGAAGATCGAGTTGCCCCACAGCGTCTCCATGGCGTTGTGGTTGGTCTCGTGGCTCGTACCCGGGGCGACGCCGAAGAAGCCCGCCTCGGGGTTGATTGCGTACAGGCGACCATCGTCGCCGAACTTCATCCAGCAGATGTCGTCGCCGATCGTCTCGGCCTTCCATCCCGGGATGGTCGGCACGAGCATCGCCAGATTGGTCTTGCCGCACGCCGACGGGAACGCCCCGGCGATGTACTTCGACTCGCCCTCGGGGTTGGTGAGCTTGAGGATCAGCATGTGCTCGGCGAGCCAGCCATCGTCACGAGCCATGACCGATGCGATGCGCAGGGCGAAGCACTTCTTGCCGAGCAAGGCGTTGCCGCCGTAGCCCGAGCCATACGACCAGATCTCGCGGGTCGACGGAAAGTGGACGATGTACTTGTTCTCAGCGTCGCAGGGCCACGGGACGTCCTGCTCCCCAGGTTGCAACGGTGCGCCGACCGAGTGCAGGCAGGGGACCCAGTCGTCGTTGCCGAGAGCATCGAGGGCACCCTGACCCATGCGGGTCATGATCCGCATGTTGACCGCCACGTAGGCCGAGTCGGAGAGCTGGACGCCGATGTGGGCGATGGGGGAGCCGAGGGGGCCCATCGAGAACGGCACGACGTACATCGTGCGACCCTTCATGCAGCCGGTGTAGAGCTCGGTGAGCTCGGCACGCATCTCGGCGGGCTCTCGCCAGTTGTTGTTGGGGCCGGCGTCTTCTTCGCGGTCGGCACAGATGAACGTGCGGTCTTCGACGCGGGCGACGTCGCCTGGATCGGAGTGGGCCCAGTAGCTGTTCGGGCGCTTGGCCTCGTCGAGCTTGGTGAAGGTGCCGGCGTCGACGAGTTCTTGGCACAGGCGCTCGTACTCCTCAGCCGAACCGTCGCACCAGTAGATGTCGTCGGGCTGCATGATCGCTGCCCACTCGTCGACCCAGTCCTTCAGACGCTGGTTGGTGGTGGTCCCTGCCATGTCGGCTCCTCGTGGTTCTTCCGTCGGCGACGGAGTGGGGCGCCGCTCTGCGCCCAACACCTCACGGTAAACACGATGGCCACTGGCGGACACCATCCAGAGGTCCCTGAAACCGCTTACATGTCCGAAACCCATCGCCCTATCTGCTGGAGAGATAGAGCGCTTCAATCAATCGCTCGAGGTGATGACCAGGGGTGATGCGGGCACAGCGCGTGACGGCAACGACCGACGCAGCGGTGGCGTCGAAGATGGCGGCGGACGGTGGATGCAGCCCGGCGCAGTCAGCCGTGGTGGCCCGGGGTGCCCATGTCGCGCTCGGAGCCGAGGCTCAACGAGGTGGCCCGGCCGATGTCGTCGAGCTCGAACACGACGCGCTGGCCCTGGCGGAGCATGCGAAAGACGGAGCCGTCGAGCGCATTCGGTGCGAGCTCGTAGTCGGCTAGATCGGTGTCGGACATGACGAGTCCGGCACCGGTGGAGGGGTCGTATGCCTTGATGACGCCTTGCATCGGGCGCTGATCGTAGCGGTGGAGTCGTCGGGCGGCCTCAGCCAGCCTTGACGACCTTGCCCGACTTGATGCAACCGGTGCAGACATTGACGCGCTTGGTGGCGCCGTTGACCGAGGCGCGAATGCGCTGGATGTTCGGGTTCCAACGGCGCTTCGTGCGACGGTGCGAGTGCGACACCGACATGCCCCACGACGGGCCCTTGCCACACACTTCACACTTCGATGCCATGACGCTCTCCTGCGATTCTCTGTCGTGACCGGGGGTGTACGAGTCGGGCCACGAACGGCCATGAGATGCTATCGGTGCGATCGGCGAGCACCCACCTCGCCACATCGGCTGCCGCCACGGGAGAGCAATCATCTCCGCTACCCGCTCCGCGTGCGTGCGGCCGTAGCATGTTCGGCCGTGCCGCCCACCGATGTGTCGTCCAACGAAGCGCCAGTACTCGACCGGTTCACGTCAGCATCGCTGCGCGAGCTGGTCACCACGTTTCGTGACACCGTGAAGGCGCACTCCGGCGGACTCAACCGGCTGAACGTCTACCCCGTGCCCGACGGTGACACCGGCACCAACATGTCGCGCACCCTCGATGCCGTCGTCGAAGAGATGGAGCAGGCCGCCGCCGACGACCTCGACGCGACCTGCGACGCCATCAGCCACGGATCGCTCATGGGCGCCCGAGGCAACAGCGGCGTGATCCTGAGCCAGATCATGCGCGGCATCGCCTCGACGATGAAGTCGGTTCGACCCGATGGTGACGCCGACACCCGGCATCGCTTCGCCGATGCGCTGCAGGCGGCCTCGACCGGTGCGTACCAGGCCGTGCTGAAGCCGATCGAAGGCACCATCCTCACGGTGGTGCGTCTCAGCGCCGACGCCGCCCGTGCAGCCGCCGACGACGGAGCCACGCTCGTCGAAGTCGTACGGGCAGCGCGCGACGCCGGCAAGACCGCACTCGACAACACCCCCGAGCAGCTCCCCGTGCTCAAAGAAGCCGGGGTGGTCGATGCCGGCGGGGCCGGCTACCTGCTGCTGCTCGATTCGGCCCTCCACGTCGTGGCCGGCGAACCGCTGCCCGAGCCCGACGACGACGATGGCAGCGGAGGTGCCGTGGCGGCAGCCTTCTCGACCGCAGCGCACCCCACCTCGACCGTCGGCGGCGCCGACGAACTCGACGTGAGCGAGCAGCGCTACGAGGTCATGTACTTCCTCGATCTCGCCGACGAGCGGATCGAGGACTTCAAACGGGGCTGGGGCGCGATCGGCGATTCGATCGTGGTGGTCGGCGGCGACGGTCTCTGGAACTGCCATGTGCACACCAACGACGTCGGAGCTGCCATCGAGGTGGCGCTCGATCTCGATGGACGGCCACGCAAGATCCGCGTCACCGATCTCTTCGAGGAGGTCGACGAGGAGCACGCACGCCGTGAGGCAGAGATGACCGGCGAGGCGCCCACGGCGTCGCCACCCGCGCCTGCCGCTCCGGGGGCGGGGCTGCCGCCCGTCACCACGGCGGTCGTTGCCGTGTGCAGCGGCGACGGCCTCGTCGAGCTGTTCGCCCAACTGGGTGTGCAGGGCGTGGTCACCGGCGGCCAGACCATGAACCCGTCGACTGCCGAGCTGCTCGACACGGTCAACACCGTCAACGCCGATCAGGTGATCGTGTTGCCCAACAACAAGAACATCATCCCGGTGGCCGAGCAGCTCGATGCGCTCACCGAGAAGCAGATCGTCGTGGTGCCGACCGTGTCGATGCCCGAAGCGCTCGCCGCGCTCGTGGTCTACGACCCTGAGGGCGATGCGGCGACCAACGGTTCCGAGATGTCAGATGCGGCCGAGGCCGTCACGACTGGCGAGGTCACCCAAGCCGTCCGAACCACGAGTATCGACGGCACCGAGGTCGCCGAGGGCGACTGGATGGGGCTCGTGAAGGGTGACGGCATCGCCTCGGTCGCCAAGACCCAGCTCGAAGCTGCGATCAATCTTCTCGACGAGATCGTCGACGACGACGCCGAGATCATGACCGTGATCGTCGGCTCCGACGCCGATGCCGCCATCACCGATCAGCTCACCGGCTGGCTCAGCGATCACCACGGCGCGATCGACGTCGAAGTCCACCACGGCGGCCAGCCCCTGTACCCCTACCTCTTCGGCGTGGAATGACCGTTACAGCTGGTGTCAGACACCAGCTGTAACACTGGGGTGATGGGTGAGATCACGCTGCGCGACTTGGCGGGGATTCCAGTCGCGCGACTGAAGGGCGTCGGGCCGAAGAAGCTCACGTCGCTCGAAGCGGTCGGTGTGACCAATGTGCTCGATCTCGTCACCACCTATCCGCGCCGTTGGATCGATCGCACGAACGAGGCGCGCATCAGCGACCTCGAGCCCGGGACCGAAGCGCTCGTCCTCGTGACCGTCCGGTCGGTTCGCAAGCGCCAGACCCGTAACCGCCGCACCATGGTGAACGTCAACGTCGGTGACGGCTCGGGCCGAATGGACGTCGTGTTCTTCAACCAGCCGTGGCGCGAACGTCAGCTGCGCGAGGGCCTGAACATCGCGCTGTTCGGCAAGGTCGACACCTATCGGGGCGGGCTTCAGATGTCGAACCCGATCGTCGACCTCATCGGCGATCGCACCGGTCGCATCGTCCCGATCTACCCCCAGAGCGAGAAGGCGCAGCTCAACACGTGGGAGATCGCCGGGTGGGTCGAGGAGTCGCTCCGCCGCTGCGCTGAGCGGGGCATTGCCGACCCTGTCCCTGCCGACGTGGCCGGGCCGTTGGGCATGATCGGCCGGGCCGAGGCGTTGCACAAGATCCATCTGCCCGATGCCATGTCCGATGTGGCGGCTGCACGTCGACGCTTGGCCTTCGACGAGTTGCTCAGAGTCCAGCTGCTCCTCGTGTTGCGCAAGCGGCGCATCGAGCGGGAGCAGCGAGGCATCGAGCACACCGTCGGCGGCGAGCTGGTCCAGCGATTCCGAGCCGCGCTCCCATATCCGCTCACCGGGGCCCAGGACCGAGCGATCGACGAGATCTCGGTCGACCTCGCCGGCTCGAACCCGATGCACCGTCTCCTGCAGGGCGACGTCGGTGCCGGCAAGACCGTCGTGGCCGTGGCAACGATGCTCGCAGCAGTCGACGGAGGTCACCAGGCTGCGCTGATGGCGCCGACCGAGGTCCTCGCCGAGCAGCACGCCACCGGTGTGCGTGCACTCCTCGACGGCATCACCGTGCCCGACCCCGGCAACCTCTTCGGCGACCGTCCGCTCCGGATCGAGCTGCTCACGAATCGGGTGACCGGATCGGAACGCAAGGAGGTGCTGGCCGGGCTCGCCGACGGCTCGGTCGACCTCGCGATCGGTACCCACGCGCTCATCCAGGAGGGCGTCGACTTCGCCTCGCTCGGCGCCGTGGTCGTTGACGAACAGCACCGCTTCGGCGTCGAGCAGCGGGCGGCGCTTCGTGACAAAGCCGCCGACGGGCGCACCCCTGACATGCTCGTGATGACCGCCACGCCGATTCCGCGCACCGCCGCGATGACGGTGTACGGCGACCTCGACGTCAGCGTGCTCGACGAACTGCCGCCGGGTCGCACCCCGATCGTCACGCACCACGCCGACGGTCCGCTGATGGAGTCGGGGGTGTGGGCCGACGTGCGCGAGCAGGTTGCCGCTGGCCGCCAGGCCTACGTGGTCACCCCGCTCATCGACGAGAGCGAGAAGCTCGAAGTCGCGTCGGCGCAGGAGACCTACGACCGCCTCGTGCACGACGAGCTCGAGGGCCTTCGAGTGGGCCTGTTGCACGGGCGCCTCGGCCCGGCCGAGAAGGAAGCGACGATGGAGCTGTTTCGATCGGGTCAGCTCGACGTGCTCGTCGCCACGACGGTGATCGAGGTCGGCGTCGACGTCCCGAACGCCACCGTGATGGTGATCCTCGATGCTGACCGGTTCGGCATCGCCCAGCTCCATCAGCTGCGCGGCCGAGTGGGCCGTGGCCAGCACGCCTCGGTGTGCTGGCTCGTCACGCAGCAGTCCGAGCCAGGCGACGATGGCTCGATCGCTGCCAACCCGCGCATCGATGCGCTCGTCGGGTCGACCGACGGCTTCGAGCTCGCCGAGATCGACCTCGACCTCCGTGGCGAGGGAACCCTCATGTCGACGTCGCAGAAAGGGCGGAGTGATCTGAAACTCGCCTCGCTTCGCCGTGATCGCAAACTGGTCGAGCTCGCCCGTGAGGCCGCCTTCGACATCGTCGACACCGACCCCGACCTCACCGGGCACCCGCTGCTCGCCGACGAACTCGATCTGATCTTCAGCGACCGCGACGAGGAGTTCCTCGCCAGGAGCTGACGCAGCTGTCCGACCCGGTCTACGGTCGAAGGCCGATGAGCAACGACCGCGCCAGCATCGACGCGCACCTCTGGCTCGAGGAGGTCGAGGGCGACGACGCACTCGACTGGGTGCGCGCTCGAAACGCCGACGCCGAGGCAGCGTGGTTCGCCACGCCGACCTTCGACGCCATCAAAGTGTCGACGCTCGAGGTGCTCGACGCCGACGACCGCATCGACATGGCGACCCGGCACGGCGACCGGGTGCACAACTTCTGGACCGACGCCGAACACCGGCGGGGGTTGCTCCGCCGTGCCACGTGGCGCGACTACGTCGATGGCGAGCCCCAGTGGGAGACCATTCTCGACCTCGACGCGCTGTGCGACGAGGAGGGGGAGTCGTGGGTGTTCCACGGTTCGGCGACCCGACGGCCCGATCGTCGGCGAGCGCTCATCGACCTGTCGCCCGGTGGTTCCGACGCATCCGTCACTCGCGAGTTCGACCTCGTCGAGAAGCGGTTCATTCCCGCCGATGAGGGAGGATTCGTCCGCCCGCTGGCCAAGGGCGGGCTCACCTGGATCGACGACGACACGGTGTACGTCACGAGCGACTTCGGGCCGGGCACGCTGACACGATCGGGCTATCCCCGCACCGTTCGCCGCTGGCGGCGGGGGACCCCGATCGAGAGCGCCGAGGTGGTGTTCGAAGGGCCTGAGTCTGACGTCGCGGTGTCGGCGTCGGTGTCGACCGTCGCGGGCTTCGAGCACCACGTGTTTCAGCGAGCACCCGACTTCTTCACCGAGAAGTCGTTCGTGCTGCCCGCCGGTGCTGCCCCCGATGCTGCACCGGTCGAGTTGCCGCTGCCCGACGACGCCCAGGTCGGTGTGTTCGAGCGGTGGGTGTTCGTCCACCCGCGCTCACCGTTCACGTGGGGCGCTGACGCGTTCCCCGCAGGGTCACTGCTCGCAGCACCACTCGCCTCGCTGGTCGGCGACGCCCCGGAGTTGGCTGTCTTCCGGCCGCTCTTCACACCGACGACGACCGCAGCGCTGTCGGACTTCGCATGCACGCGGAACCGCGTCGTCCTCGACGTCCTCGACGACGTGAGGAGTTCGTTGCTCGTCGCCACCCCGCCGGCGTTGGGGGAGGAGTCCACCGATTCGTGGTCGATCGAGCCCCTTGCCGGAGCGCCTGACGTGTGGACGGCCAACTGCTGGGCGGTCGACGCGGCAGAGCGGGATGACGTGTGGGTGAGTGGCTCCGACTTCATCACGCCCGAGCGTCTCGACATCGTGTCGCTCGATGGCAGCGCGACGAGAGCGCCATCGCCCATCCGGCAGGCCCCGGCCCGGTTCGACGCTGATGGCATCGAGATCGAGCAGCGGTTCGTGGCGAGCGCCGACGGCACCCGCGTCCCGTACTTCGTCGTCGGACACACCGATGCGCTGGCCACGACCGATGGCTCGCGGCCGACGCTCCTCAACGCCTATGGCGGTTTCGAGGTGCCCCGCGTCGCTGCGTACTCGTCTGTGATCGGTCGCTCCTGGCTCGCCGACGGAGGCGTTCATGTCCTCGCCAACATCCGTGGCGGGGGCGAGTACGGGCCCGACTGGCATCGAGCCGGACTTCGCGAGAAACGACTGCGTGTCTACGAAGACCTCGAAGCGGTGGCAGGCGCGCTGCACGAGTCGGGCATCACCTCACCCGCCCACCTCGGAGTGTCGGGTGGCAGCAACGGCGGCTTGCTGGTCGGCAACATGTACGTCCGCTCGCCCGAACTGTTCGGCGCCGTGGTCTGCCAGGTGCCGCTCCTCGACATGCGTCGTTACCACCTGCTGCTCGCCGGAGCGTCGTGGATGGCCGAGTACGGCGATCCCGACGATCCCGCGGATTGGGCCTACCTCCAGGGCTTTTCGCCCTATCAGATGTTCGACGGCATCCCCGCCGATCGCGAACTCCCCCCAATTCTCATCACGACCTCGACCCGTGACGACCGGGTGCACCCCGGTCACGCCCGAAAGATGGCGGCCAAGCTCGTCGAGGCGGGCCGTGATGTCACGTACTGGGAGAACATCGAGGGCGGCCACGGAGGAGCGGCCGACGCCGACCAGCAGGCGACGATGCAGGCCCTGATCTTCTCGTTCCTGCGCGACCGACTCAGCCTCGGGCCGGTGTCGAGCGCGGCTGGGTAGCGTCGGCTCCGATGCGACGCCAGGACAAGGCCGACCGGATCGGGCAGATTCTCGACGAGCTCTACCCCGACCCGCCGGTACCCCTCGATCACACTGATCCGTACACGCTCCTCGTGGCGGTGGCGCTGTCGGCGCAGACGACCGACAAGAAGGTCAACGAGGTCACGCCCGGTCTGTTCGCTGTGGCCGACACGCCCGAGAAGATGGCGGCGCTCGACCCCGACCAGATCCTCGTGCTGATCAAAGAGATCGGGCTCGCCCCGACCAAGGCGAAGAACCTCTGGAAGATGGCGAACCAGATCATCGACGGCGGTGGCGAGGTATACCCCGATTGGGGGTTCCTCGAGTCGCTCGCCGGCGTTGGCCACAAGACCGCCTCGGTCGTGATGGCCGGGTCGTTCGGCGTCCCGGCGTTTCCGGTCGACACCCACATCCACCGACTCGCCGACCGGTGGGGCCTGTCGAACGGTCAGAACGTGGAGAAGACCGAGAAGGACCTGAAGGCCGTCTTCCCGCGCGAGACGTGGAACGACCGGCACCTCCAGATCATCTTCTTCGGTCGCGAGTACTGCCCGGCCCGCCACCACGACCTCCGGGCATGCCCGATCTGTTCGTGGGCAGCGACGAAGAAGCGGATCGCTCAGGAATCGCGCTGATCGGCGGCGCGATCCGCCGAGTCGGCTACCAGTCGGGGCGACCGTCGTTCTCGATGTCGTCTTCTTCCAGCACCAGGTCCCACCGGTCGAGGCAGTCTTCACAGCGGTAGGCCACGGCCTCGCCGACCTCCCACAACCCGTCTTCGGGGGGCTTCGTGAGGAGGAAGCAACGCCCGCCGCAGTCGATGCACGTGATCTGTTCCGGCGGGGCGAACATGGTTCCAGTCTGCCAGCTGGCTCGTGCCGGTGCCCGCGACCGCGCTCGCCTCCTATCCTGCACCGATGCGCGTCGTGGCGGGATCTCTGGGTGGCCGGAAGCTGATCGCTCCTGACGGATTCACCACTCGCCCCACCACCGACCGCGTGCGCGAGGCGCTGTTCAACGCCCTCGGCAGCCTCGGGGTGATCGACGGCGCGCTCGTCGCCGACTTGTTCGCCGGGTCTGGTGCTGTCGGGATCGAGGCACTGTCACGCGGTGCAGAGCGGTGCACCTTCGTCGAGAACGATCGAGCGGCGCTTCGGGCGCTCGACACCAACATCGACACGCTCGGCCTGACAGAGCGGGCGCGAGTGATGCGGAGCGATGCGGTGTCGGCTGCTGCTGCGATCGACGCCGACGTCCTGTTCGCCGACCCGCCCTACGACTTCGACCGATGGGCCGACCTGCTCGCGGCGGTGCGTGCCGACTTCGTCGTCGCCGAGGCCGGCGACCCCGTCGAGGCGCCGGAAGGATGGGAGCAGATCCGGAGTCGCCGCTACGGCCGGACATGGGTGACGTTCCTCGAACGCACCGATTCCGAAGAGGCGTCGGAGTAGTGTCGCGTCGATGAGCGACGGGGCTGATCGAGCGGTGCTGCGGGCGTTCTATCCCGGCAGTTTCGACCCGCTCCATCTGGGTCATCTCGACGTCATCCGCCAGGCACACGGGCTGTTCGGCTCGGTCACCGTCGGGGTGCTCTTCAACTTCGCCAAGGAGACCGGCATGTTCACGGTCGAGGAGCGGGTGCAGATGGTCACCGACGCCACCTCGGACCTGCCGGGCGTCGAGGTGATCAGCCATGCCGGCCTCGCCATCGATGCCGCTCGCAACGTCGACGCCGACCTCATCGTCAAGGGCCTTCGCAACCCCTCCGACTTTGAGATCGAGCACCAGATGTCGCAGATGAACCACTCGGTGGCGGGTATCCGCACCGTGTTCGTGTCGGCCGATGCCGCCCTGTCGTTCGTGAGTAGCCGCTTCGTGAGGGAGATCGCGAAGTACGGTGGCGACGTGTCGCACCTCGTGCCCCCGGTCGTTGCCACGGCCCTCCGTGCGAAGTTCGCCTCCTGAACGAAGAGTGCCCATGACCTACGACGACTACGACGAGTACCAAGAGCCTGGCGAATACGACGACGTCACCGACGACCATCGGTACCCCGACGACGTCCAGCCCGCCAACTACGTCGGCGATGCCGAGACGCTGCTGCGCCGCGCGATCGACATCGTGGCGACTGCGCCGACCATGCCGCTCTCGTCGTCGCCCCGCATCGACCGTGACGAGATCATCGAGCTCCTCGAAGAGTCACTCAACCGCATGCCCGACGAACTCCGCCAGGCACGTTGGATGCTCAAGGAACGCAAGGAGTTCGTCGCCAAGACCCGCCGCGAAGCCGACGAGCTACTCGAAGCCGCTCGCGTCCGCGCCGAGCGGATGGTGCAGCGGACCGAAGTCGTGCGCGCCGCCGAGCAGCGTGCCCGCCAGGTGATGGAAACGGCCGAGGCCGATTCCCGCCGCCTGAAGAACGAGACCGAAGACTTCCTCGACCAGCGCCTGGGTTCGTTCGAGATCCTGCTCGACAAGCTGTCGAAGACCGTGCACGCCGGGCGTCAGCGGCTGTCGATCGGCGAGCCGGTTCCCGACCCGACCGGTGGGGCCGAGATCGACTTGGCATCGAGTTCGGCGTTCTTCGATCAAGACGACTGACATCGCCCGCCGGCGCATCGCCTGTCGTCCCGACGATCCGTCCCTAGCCTGGATGGACATGTCCGATCCGCTGCGCCCACTGCGCGTCAACGCCCTCGAGCTGCTCCGTCAGCCCGGGACGTTGCGCGCCGTCACGGCGACGATCGACGGAGCACCCCTCGATGTCGTGCACGAGGCGCTCGACGGCGAGGTCGAGATCGACGTCGAACTCGAGGCGACCAACGATGGCATCAACGTGCGCGGCGAGGTCATTGCACCCTGGTCGGGACGTTGCCGCCGGTGTCTCATCGAGGTGTCGGGCCGAGCGATCGCCGGCGTCGATGAGCGCTACCAGCGTGAACTGACCGACGACGACGCCTACGAGATCGAGAACAACCAGCTCGATCTCGCCCCGATGACTCGCCAGCTCGTTCTGCTCGAGCTCGACGACGAACGGCTCTGCCGCCCCGACTGTGCCGGGTTGTGCCCGGCGTGCGGCATCGACCGCAACGAGGAGTCGTGTAGCTGCGACACCGCGGTGCGTGACGACCGCTGGGCGGCACTCGACGGGCTGGTGCTCGACGACTGAGATCGCGATCGGCCGCCGACGTCTCAGGTTCGCCGGAGGTTGTGTGGTCGGCACGGTCCGATAACGTGAAGCGGCCCTGTTGACCGGTCGGGGGCACTGAACCGACGGTCCAACCCGAGCGAACGAGAAGAACGATGGCTGTCCCGAAGAAGAAGACCTCCAAAGCCAAGACCCGCAGTCGCCGTGCGAGCGCGTGGAAGCTGAGCGCCCCGTCGCGAAGCATCTGCCCCCGCTGTGGTGCAGCCAAGGTGCCGCACACGGTCTGCCCGTCGTGCGGTTGGTACAAGGACCGCTACGTCATCGACGTCGACTGATCCGATCTCGTTCGGATCAGATCCACAGGACTGAATCGCGCCGATGTTGCCCGTCGCGGTCGATGCCAAGGGCGGTGACGACCCCACGACCAGCGTGGCTGGCGCGCACGCTGCCCAAGCCGCCGGCATCCCCGTCGTACTCGTCGGGCCCGCCGATCTCGATGGCCGGACCAGCGAGGCTGGCGTCGAACTCCCGCTGATCGAGGCGAACGAGGTCATCGGTATGCACGACGACCCTGCCTCCGGGGTGCGTCGGAAGAAGGACTCCACGCTCGTCCGAGCCGCCGAAGCGGTTCGTGATGGCAAGGCCAGCGCGATGATCTCGGCTGGTAACACCGGGGCGACGATGGCGTCGGCCCTGCTCCGCATGGGGCGTATCAAAGGCGTCAAGCGGCCGGCGATCGCCACGCCCATCCCGGTGCCCGGTTCGACCCCGACGGTGCTGCTCGACGCCGGCGCCAACGCCGAGGTCTCGCCTGATCTGCTCGTGCAGTTCGGCCAGATGGGCTCCATCTACGCCCGCCACCGCTTCGACATCGCCGAGCCGCGAGTCGGCCTCCTGTCGATCGGCGAAGAGCCCACCAAGGGCGACACCCTCCGGAAAGACACCTACGCCCTGCTCGCCGAAACCGAGGGCATCGACTTCATCGGTAACGTCGAAGGGCGTGACGTCATGAGCGATGCCTGCGACGTGTGTGTCACCGACGGCTTCACCGGCAACGTCGTGCTCAAGACGGCCGAGGGCGTCGTGAAGGCGCTCGTCGGTGCGCTCATGGAGCAGTTCTCCGAGCCGAGCCTCAAGGAGCACTTCGACGCGCTGCTTCCGTCGATGCTCGAGCTCTACACCGTGCTCAGCCCCGACACGTACGGCGGCGCCGTGCTGCTCGGAGTCGACGGCGTGTGCATCATCTCCCACGGTTCGTCGAGCGCCGAAGCGATCCGTAACGGCATCGGCGTCGCCCGCGACATGGTCGAAGCCGACATGGTGGGCGAGATCGCCCGCGCCATCCGCCCCGAGGCCTGACCGACCTGCTCGGTACACTCGGCGGTCATGCCTGCTGAGACGCACGTCAACCAGGGTCCGCTCGACCGCGACGAGATTCTCCAGATCGTGCGCGATCGCCTGGCCGACATCCTCGAGATCGAGCCCGACACCATCTCCGAGGGACAGTCGTTCGTCGACGACCTCGACGCCGATTCGCTGGCCCTCATCGAACTCGTCGAGGCGCTCGAGGAAGAGGTCGGTGAACGCACCGTCGGCTTCCGCATCGAAGACGAAGATCTCGAAGACCTGAAGACGGTACGTGACGCCGTCGACTACGTCCACGAACGCGCCAACCCCTGACCGCGTCGATGGCCGACACCGTGGCCGAGCCCGACGCTGTCCGTCAGCAGGCGCTCACCGATCTGGCCGGTGTGGTCGGTCACGAGTTCGCCGATCTCGGTCTGCTCGATCGAGCGTTGCGTCATCGGTCGTGGTGTGCCGAGAACGGTGATGTCGTCAGCAACGAACGGTTGGAGTTCCTCGGCGACGCCGTGCTCGGCTGGGCAGTCGCCGACTTGGTGTACCGTCGCTTCGAGGCCGACGCCGAGGGTCGGCTGACCGATCTCCGCAAGGCGGTGGTGAGCGCGGCGGCGCTCGCGGAAGTCGCTGCCGACATCGGTATTGGCCCGTATCTCCTCCTCGGCAAGGGCGAGTCAGCAGCTGGGGGCGCGGCGAAGCCGTCGATCTTGTCCGATGCCTTCGAAGCTGTGCTCGCCGCGGTCTACATCGATGGCGGCCCCGAGGCTGCGTTCGCCATGGTCGAACGTCATGTCGCTCCGCACCTGTCGACGGCCGTCGATCGCGAAGACCGGGTCGATCACAAGACCGCCCTGCAGGAGCGCTGTGCCCAGCTCGGCCTCGTTGCGCCGACGTACCGCATCTCGTCGGTCGGACCCGATCACGCCAAGGTGTTCACCGCCACAGCCAGGATCGGTGGCCAGTCGATGGGCTCTGGTGAGGGTGGCTCCAAGAAGTCGGCCGAGCAGGCGGCTGCGCTCGCAGCGCTCGGCGAACTCGCCGGTCGCGATGCCTGAGCTCCCCGAGGTCGAAACCGTCCGGCGAGGCCTCGCTGACCGGATCGTCGGGCGACGTGTCGAGCAGGTCGAGGTCGGTCGCGAGCGAGTGGTCCGGCGCACGTCTCGCGACGAGCTGATCGCCGGGATGACCGGCGCGACGATCACGGCCGCCAATCGCCGGGGGAAGTACCTGCTGTTGCCACTCGACTCGGGCGACGAGGTGATGATCCATCTCCGGATGAGCGGCCAGGTGCTGCATGCCGAGGCTGGTTCCCCACGACCTGCGCACACCCACGTCGTGATGCACCTCGACGACGGCACCGAAGCGTGGTTCGTCGACCCGCGCACGTTCGGGGAGGTGGTCGTGTTCGACCCCGAGCGGGTGGGCGACGTGCTGCCCGAACTGGCCCGGATGGGTGTGGACCCGATCGCCGAACCCTTCGAGATCGCCCCGTTTCGCGCGATCCTGCGGTCGACCCGTCGGGCGCTGAAGCCGCTGCTCCTCGATCAGCACGTGATCGCAGGCATCGGCAACATCTATGCCGACGAGATCCTGCATCGAGCACGCCTGCGTCCCGATCGTCCTGCGAACTCGCTCGACAGCCGAGCGACCCGGCGCCTGCATGAGTCGGTGGGCTCGGTCTTGAGCGAGGCCATCGAAGCCGGCGGCTCGACGCTCTCCGACGCCCAGTACGTCGACCTGATGGGCGCTGGCGGCTCGTACCAGGATGACCACCGGGTCTACGGACGAGCGGGGGAGCGTTGCCTCACCTGCGGTCGCGGCTGGATCCGTCGCACCGTGTCGGGCGGCCGCAGCACCCACTTCTGTCCCGTCTGCCAACACTGACCATCGCGAAGAGCGCTCCCACAGAATGTCAGGGCAGTGTGTCGGTCACGGCCAATTGGTGGCCTAGTGTTGACGAAATGTCCGTGGCGAGGAAGACGTCGGCGGTTGTGGGCGTGGTCGGGCTCGTCTCGGCCTCGGGCGCAGCGTGTTCCGGGGACAGCGAGCGAGCCTGCATCTCGTCGGGCGAGGCCGAGGTGTGCGTCGAGGAGCGGGAAGGACTCGCTGCGTTCTCGGCGGCTGGTCTGGCACCGAATTCGACGGTCACCATCGATGAGTACCCCGGCTTCGACGTCGATGCCGATGGATCGTTCGCTCAGCCTGATGGATCGGGCTACGTCTCGGTCTTCAACCGGGTCACCTTCCGAGTCGCAGCTACGACCGCAGCGGGCAACGAACTGATGGGAGCACTCGTCGTCGAGCTCTGATCGCTCCAACCACGAGCCCCACTCGACGATGCATGAGGTCGTTGTGCCCTCGGAGCGCAAGAACCTCATCCGTCGGGGAGTGGTGGCGGGTGAAACCACATCGCTGTGGTCTGGGTACCTCCGGAGGCGTTAGCGTGGGGTCGCTGTGTTCCTGAAGAGCCTGACCCTCAAGGGATTCAAGTCGTTCGCCGACTCGACCACCATGACGCTCGAACCGGGCGTCACCGTCGTCGTCGGGCCCAACGGGTCGGGCAAGTCGAACGTCGTGGATGCCATGGCGTGGGTGCTCGGGGCACAGGCTCCGAAGTCGGTCCGCTCGCAGAAGATGGACGACGTCATCTTCGCCGGCACCGCTTCTCGCCCTGCCCTCGGCCGCGCCGAGGTGTCGATCACGATCGACAACTCCGACGGCACACTCGGCGTCGAGTTCAGCGACGTCACCATCACGCGAATCCTGTTCCGCACCGGTGAGTCCGAGTACGCCATCAACGGCGTGCCGTGCCGCCTGCTCGACGTGCAGGAGCTGCTCTCCGACGCAGGGGTTGGCCGCCAGCAGCACGTCATCGTCAGCCAGGGGCAGATCGATGCAGTGCTCAATGCTCGCCCTGAGGAGCGTCGGGCGATCATCGAAGAGGCCGCTGGTGTCCTGAAGTTCCGCAAGCGCAAGGAGAAGGCCGAGCGTCGCCTCGACGCCACCGAGGCCAACCTGCTGCGCGTCCAAGACCTCCTGCGCGAGGTTCGTCGCCAGCTCCGACCGCTCGAACGACAGGCGAAGGCAGCCGAGCGCCACGGCGAAGTCGTCACCGAACTCACGGCGCTCAAGACCTTCGTCGCCGGCCGCGAGATCTCCGGGCTCCGCACCCGCCTCGAAACCCTCGCCGGCTCGAAGATCGAGTCGGCCACGGCCGAGGGCGAGCTGAAGTCGGTCCTCGCCTCGCTCGACACCGCCGTCATGTCGGCCGAGTCGGAGCTCACCGCCTGCGGTGCGAGCGATGTCGGCGATCGCCTCCGTCGGGTCGAACAGATCCGTGAACGCGCCCGCGGCCTCGCCGCTGTGCTGGTCGAACGTCGTCGTTCGCTCGAGCGTGACAAGGGCCAGCTCATGGACGCCGACGTCGTCGCCAACCTCGAAGCCGAGGTCGCCAGCTACCGCGACGAGTTGGTCGACGTGGTCGCCGAACTCGAAACGTTCGAGCCAGCCGCTGCGGAACTGACCGACGAAGAAGCTGCGTTCCGCGCCGAACGCGAGAAGATGCTCGCCGCAGTCGGGCCCGACGACGGCAGTGCCAGGGCTGCGAGTGCCGCTGCCGAGGTGCGCGGTGAGTTGCGCTCGGTGCGCGCTGCGCTCGAGCGGGCCGAAGGCGATCTGCGCCGCGCCCGAAGCCGTGACGAGTCGTTGCGCGAACGGGTCGACCTCGTCGACGAACAGCTCGTACGGTTTCGTGCTGAGGCCGCTGAGGCCGGGCACACCGAGGGTCCGCTCTTCGAGCGGTCTGCCGAGGCCGAAGAGGCGCTCGAACGAGCCGAGGCCGCCGCTGCTTCAGCCCGTGCGGCCAAGGCCGAGGCAGCCGACCTGTCGTCGGCCGCCGCTGCACGCGTCGAAGCATTGGAGATGGCGCTCGATGCCGCCCGCGCCCGTGCCGGGGCGGAACGCCTCGACGGTGTCGATGGCGTGCTCGGCACGCTGCTCGACCTGATCGAGATCGACGCGGGTTGGGAGCCCGCCGTCGAAGCGGCGCTCGGCGAGTCGCTCACCGCCGTGGTGGTCGCCGACCCCGGCTCTGCTCGCCGTGCACTCGACGCTCTCCGCTCCGACAACACGAGCGGTGCGGTCATCGCCCTCGGCGCCCATCCCGCTGCGCCGGCTGCACCGGCAGGGGGCGACGCCGTGCTGCCCCATGCCCGAAGCGCCAACGCCGATGTCAACGAGCTGCTCGGCGGGCTGCTCGGGGCGGCCGTCCGCGTCGACTCGGTCGACGTCGCCCTCGACATCGCCATCTCGCACCCCGATGCCGTCGTCGTCACCCCCGAGGGCGACCGGTTCGGTCTCAGCGGTTGGCGCGTGGGCGCCGCCGGGTCCGGCGCCACCGCAGCTGCACTCGACGAGGCGAAGGAGAAGGCCACGACGGCTGCTGACGCTCTCGCCGCCGCCACCGAGGCGTTGGCCGCTGCCGAGAGCGCACTCATCACCGTTCGGGCGACCGAAGCCGACGTCAGCCGCCAGCTCGACGACAACGACGCCCGCCTCACCGCCGCAACCGAGGGTCTGTCACGCGCTCAAGCCGAGCGACGCGAGATCCAAGCCGAGCTCGAATCGCTCGAACGCTCGATCTCCGAAGACACCGAGAACGTCGAGCGTGAATCACAGCGAGCCAGCGAGCTCGAAGCGCTGCTGCCCGCCCTCGAGTCCGACGAGCAGGCCGAAGCCGACGCCGCACGCGCTCGTGGTGAACTGCGAGCCGAACTCGAGTCGCGCGCCGCAGCCCTCGCCTCGAAGCGCAAGGACCTCGAGGTCCGCAACGCCGGAATGCACGAGCGCCAGCAGATCCTCGAGCGCCGTATCGCCGAAGGCGAGCGCCGGCTCGAAGCCGACCGCGAAGCCCGCGATGCCGCCGAAGAACGTCGAGTGCAGATCGAGCGCTCGATCGGGGCGATCGATCGTCTGGCCGCGCTGGTCGAGGACCACCAGACGGTTGTCGGGGCCCATCACGGCGAGCTCGCCGAGGCGATGCGCAAGCAGAGCGACGAGGTACGTACCCTCACGACCGAACTCGAACGCCTGCGTAGGGACCGTTCCGAGAAGGAGCAGTCGCTCGAAGCGACCCGAGAGCGTGCTCGCAAGGCCGAACTCGAGGAGAACGAGGCCAAGGTGCGCCTCGAAGCGGCGATCGAGACCGTGCGGCGTGACCTCGACATCGAGCCAGCCGTCGCCGAAGCCGTCGAGATGCCTGATCTCCCCGAGGGCGCAACGCCCGCCGGTCGCGTGCGTGAACTCGAGCGCGAGCTGAAGCTGCTCGGCCCGATCAACCCGCTCGCGCTCGAGGAGTTCACCGAGCTCCAGCAGCGGCACACGTTTCTCGAAGAGCAGCTCGAAGACGTTCGCTCGACACGCCGCGAACTCGCTCGCGTCATCGCTGCCGTCGACGCCGAGATCCAGAACGTGTTCGCCTCGGCGTTCGCCGACGTGAGCGAGAATTTCACCCAGCTGTTCGGGCTGCTGTTCCCCGGTGGCTCGGGCAAGCTGAAGCTCACTCACCCCGACGACCTGCTCAACACGGGCATCGAGGTCGAGGCGAAGCCGTCGGGCAAGAACGTCAAGAAGCTGTCACTGCTCTCGGGTGGCGAGCGCTCACTCACGGCACTGGCATACCTGTTCGCCGTCTTCCGTTCTCGGCCGTCGCCGTTCTACGTCATGGACGAGGTCGAGGCTGCTCTCGACGACGTCAACCTGCACCGGTTCCTCGGCCTCATCGCCGAGTTCCGCAAAGACGCCCAGCTCATCATCGTGTCGCACCAGAAGCGCACGATGGAGGCCGGCGACGTCCTCTGCGGCGTGTCGATGCAGCCGGGCGGCAGCTCGAAGGTCATCACCGAGAAGGCCAGCCCCGACCGCGTCGACGCAGCGATCACCACGGCGTCAGCCACCTGACGCAGATCGGTAGCGGGCGGCTAGCGTCGGACGGCGATGGGAGCTGTCGAGATCCTTCTTCTCGTCCTGATCGCCGCCGTCTTGGTGTTCGGGATCGGGGTCGTCGTCCTCAACCGCCGCCGTGCCGATGGCGGCGCTGCGCCCGATGCGCCACCGACGCGTCCGGCCGCCCCACCGCCCAAGCCGGGTGATGTCAAGGCTGGCTCGATCCTCGAACAGCGCGGCGACACGGCCGTCCTCGACCGCCCCGAACCCGAGGTCGAGCCCGAGCCAGAACCGGCCACGCTGCGCGAGCGGCTCGCCAAGGCCCGATCGACCTTCGCTGGTGCCATCGCCGGGGTGCTCGGTCGCACGGGCATCACCGAGGAGAGCTTCGACGACCTCGAAGAAGCGCTGTTGCGCGCCGACATCGGCGTCGGCATCTCCGACGAGCTGCTCGAATCGCTCCGTGAGCGAGTGTCGGCCAAGGAGATCACCGAGCCGACCGAGCTGCTCGATGCGCTCGCAGCTGACATGAAGGCCCGATTGGCTGGTTCCGACCGCGTGCTCAACTTCGCCGAACGAGGCGAGGGCGAACCCAACGTGTGGATGTTCGTCGGCGTCAATGGCGTCGGCAAGACCACCACGATCGGCAAGCTGTCGAAGCAGCAGGTCGATGAGGGGCGTTCCGTCCTCCTCGCGGCGGGCGACACCTTCCGCGCTGCTGCGGCCGAACAGCTCGGTACCTGGGCGGAGCGGTCGGGTTCGGAGTTCGTCCGCGGCGCCGAGGGTGGCGATCCGAGTTCGATCGTGTTCGACGGCGTCGAGTCGGCGGCCTCGAAGAAGATCGACCTGGTCATGGCCGACACCGCCGGCCGTCTCCACACCAAGACCAACCTGATGGACGAGCTGAGCAAGGTCCGCCGCGTCGCAGAAAAGGGGGCTGGTCAGGTGACCGAGACCCTGCTCGTCATCGACGCCACCACCGGGCAGAACGGGCTCAACCAGGCTCGTGAGTTCAACGAGGCCACCGACGTCACCGGCGTGGTACTCACCAAGCTCGACGGTTCGGCCAAGGGTGGCATCGTTTTCGCGATCGAGACCGAGCTCGGCATTCCGGTCAAGCTCGTCGGCATCGGCGAAACGATCGGCGACCTCATCCCATTCGACCCCGACGACTTCGTCGACGCCCTCCTCGAACACTGACTCGCCACCCGCGCCGATGAGATCTGTCGTCGGACGGGGCTGTCACCTCTCATCGGAGGTGGAGGTCTCGGGGGAGGGTCGGGGCGGGCGGTAGCCTCGAGCGGACCATGTTCGACAATCTGTCTGGCCGGCTCGAAGGCATCGTCAAGAAGATCCGCGGCAAGGGCCGTCTCACCGAGGCCGACGTCGACGAGGTGATGAAGGAGATCCGTACGGCGCTCCTCGAAGCCGACGTCAACGTCACCGTCGTCCGTTCGGTCTGCAACCGCATCCGCGAGCACGCCATCGGCGCCACCCGCTCGACGGCCCTCGACCCGGGCCAGCAGGTCATCAAAGCCGTCAACGACGAGCTCACCCGAGCCCTCGGCGGCGAAACGCTCTCGATCACGTACAACCCGAAGCCCCCCACGGTCGTCCTCATGGCCGGCCTGCAGGGCTCGGGCAAGACCACGAACTCGGCCAAGCTCGCCTCGTGGTTCAAGAGCCAGGGTCGCCAGCCGCTGCTGGTCGGTGCCGATCTCCAGCGTCCCGCGGCGGTCGAGCAGCTCCGCACGCTCGGTGCCCAGATCGACGTACCGGTGTTCTCCGACCCCGAGGATCCGGTTCTCACGGCCGCCGCCGGCCTCGAAGAAGCCAAGCGGCTCGGGCGTGACGTCCTGATCGTCGACACCGCCGGTCGTCTGTCGATCGACGCCGAGATGATGGAGCAGGTCCGCCTCATCTCGGGTGCGGTCGACCCCGACTACACCTTCCTCGTCATCGACGCGATGACCGGCCAAGACGCCGTGCAAACGGCCGAGGCGTTCCACCACACACTCCGCATCGACGGTGTGATCATGTCGAAGCTCGACGGCGACGCCCGCGGTGGTGCGGCGCTGTCGGTGAAGGAAGTGATCGGCCGGCCGATCGCCTTCGCGTCGACCGGCGAGAAGATCAACGAGTTCGAGCAGTTTCACCCCGACCGCATGGCGGGGCGGATTCTCGGCATGGGCGACATGCTCACCCTCATCGAGCAGGCCGAACGCGCCTTCGAGCAAGACCAGGCCGAACAGGCTGCGGCCAAGCTCATGGAGGGTCAGTTCACCCTCGACGACTTCCTCGAGCAGATGCAGCAGATCAAGAAGATGGGCTCGCTCAGCTCGATCATGTCGATGATGCCCGGCGTGCCGAAGGAACTGAAGAACGCCCAGATCGACGACGACGCCCTCAAGCCGATCGAGGCGATGATCACCTCGATGACGCTCGAGGAGCGTGCCTTCCCCAAGATCATCAACGGCAGCCGCCGCGCCCGCATCGCTGCAGGCTCGGGCACCACGGTGAGCGACGTCAACAAGCTCGTCAAGCAGTTCGACGAGATGCAGAAGATGATGAAGAAGATGGGCGTCATGGGCGGCGGTGGCGGCTCGAAGAAGGGGAAGAAGGGCAAGAAGGGTGGATCCAAGCGCCCCAAGGGCGTCCCGCCCGGGATGGACTTCGATCCGGGCGCCCTCGACATCCCCGGGCTGCCCGGAACACCCGGCATGCCGGGCATTCCCGGCGTCCAGAGGTGAATCCATCCGATCCCGATAGCCTCGTAGCGCTCACCGCGAGCGTGTCGCGTGAGTCCAACCGCATTCAGGAGTGACGAAGAACCATGGCAGTGAAGCTGCGTTTGACCCGGGTCGGCAAGACCAAGCAGCCCCAGTACCGGATCGTGGCCGCCGACTCGCGTTCGCCGCGCGACGGCCGTTTCATCGAGATCCTCGGCCAGTACAACCCGCGTGAAGAGCCCTCGCTCATCAACCTCGATAACGACAAGGCCGTCAAATGGCTCCAGCAGGGCGCGCAGCCGACCGAGCGCGTCGCCAAGCTGCTGACCATCTCGGGCGCCATGGAGCAGTTCGAGAGCGCCAAGGGCAGCAAGTGAGCGACACCGCTCCCACCGCTGTTGCGGTGCTGACCCACATCGTCAAGTCGATCGTCGACGATCCCGAATCCGTCACCGTCGAGGTCGACGAGTCGGGTGACCGGCCTGCGCTCAACGTGCGCGTGGGCGACGGCGACCTCGGCCGCGTCATCGGCCGTCGAGGCCGCACCGCTGCCAGCATCCGCACCGTCACTCGTGCCGCTGCCAGCAAGGACGACGTCGAGATCGACATCGAGTTCCTCGACTGATCACGACGCCGTCACACGCGTCCTGATCACGTCCCCTCCCGCCCCTCATGGCGACGACCACGCCGCCCGAGGGCTGGCTGTCGGTCGGCCACATCCGCCGCCCCCACGGGCTGCGTGGCGACCTCTACGTCCAGCTCACGACCGACCGATCCGATCGGCTCGATCCGGGAGGTGAGCTGTTCGGAGGCGGCCGGACCTTCACTGTCGAATCGTCTCGCCGCTCTGGCAAGGGTCGTTTGATCGCCAAGTTCGCCGAGGTCACCGACCGCACCGAAGCCGAGCGCCTGGTCAACACCGAGGTCTTCGCCGCGCCGATCGACGACCCCGACGCCCTCTGGGTTCACGACCTCATCGGCAAGCCGGTCATCGACCAGAGCGGAACCGACCGTGGTGTCTGCACCTCGGTCGTCGACAACCCCGCTGCGCCGCTGCTCGAGCTGTCCGACGGTTCGCTCGTGCCCACCAACTTCGTCACGTCGGTCAGCGCCGAGGAGATCCACGTCGACGTCCCCGAGGGCCTGTTCGACCCGGCACTGCGCCAGGGTGGAGCCTGACGTGACCGACGCTCCGGCCGCGTCCGGGGGCGGTGCTCTGCGGATCGACGTCTTCTCGATCTTTCCGCAGATCGTCGACGACTTCTGCTCGGCCAGCCTGCTCGGCAAGGCCCGCTCTGCCGGACTGCTCGACCTGCGTTGCCACGACCTGCGCGACCACACCCACGACGTCCACCGTACGGTCGACGACCAGCCGTTCGGCGGGGGAGCGGGCATGGTCATGCGTCCCGAACCCATCTTCGACGCCGTCGATGCGGCAGAGCCGCCTCGTCCGCTGTTTCTGCTCAGCCCGGGCGGTCGCCGCTTCGACCAGGCGTTGGCCCACGAGCTGGCCGAACTGGACGGCTTCTCGCTCCTGTGCGGCCGCTACGAGGGCGTCGATCACCGTGTTGTCCGTCACGTCGTCGACGCCGAACTGTCGATCGGCGACGTGGTCTTGTCGGGCGGTGAAGTCGCATCATGCCTGGTCATCGAAGCCGTGACCCGGTTGCGAGACGGCGCGATGGGCAATGCCGTGAGCCCCGTGACCGAGTCGTTCGGCGCCGATGGCCTGCTCGAAGAGCCCCAGTACACCCGCCCCGCCGAGTTCCGCGACCTCACGGTGCCCGACGTGCTCCGCAGCGGCGACCACGGTCGGATCGAGCGCTATCGCCTCGCTCAGCGCCTCCATCGCACGATCCGAGAGCGTCCCGACCTCATCGAGGCTCGCGGCGGCCTCAGCGATGATGAGGCGCGACTGTTGGAAGAGTTCCCAGCCGACCCGTATCATTGACCGGCCCATCTCGGCGGGCTGCAACACGCCGTCGAGGCTCCTCGGAGCAGGCCACATCTGCGATCGACCATTCAGCGCAAGCGAGAACGCCATGAAAGCCACCGACCTCATCGACAACCAGTCCCTGCGTGACGACATCCCCGACTTCCAGGCGGGCGACGAGGTCAAGGTCCACGTGCGCGTGGTCGAGGGCGGCAAGGAGCGCATCCAGGTGTTCCAGGGCGATGTCATCGCCCGCCAGGGCGGCGGCCTGCAGGAGACGTACACGGTCCGCAAGCTCAGCTACGGCGTCGGCGTCGAGCGCACCTTCCCGCTCCACACCCCGACCGTGCAGAAGATCGAGTTCGTGAAGCGCGGCGACGTCCGCCGGGCGAAGCTCTACTACCTGCGCGATCGCAAGGGCAAGGCTGCCCGCATCCGCGAGAAGCGCGAGTTCTGATCGGTGGGGCCCTCCCCGGCCCCATCAGAACGGCTCGGCCGCAGCACGCATCGCCGGATCACCGGCCGCTCGGGCACCACGCCCCCTCGTCGAATGGACGGAGGTGGTCATGCGCTCGCCCAAGCCCGAACCCGATTACTCACGCCCTGTCGCGCCTGACGATCTGTCGAAGGTCGCCCGCGGTCGGTGGGGTGAGCGACGAGCCGCCACCGAATACCGACGCCTCGGCTACGACATCGTCGACACCAATTGGCGTTGCTCGCTCGGCGAGATCGATCTCGTCGTCGAACGTGAGGGCGTCCTCGTGTTCAGCGAGGTGAAGACCCGCGCCTCCGATCGCTACGGCCCGCCCGGTGCAGCGGTCACCTCGGCCAAGCAACGACGGATCCGCCGCCTCGCCATGGCGTGGCTCGACGCCCACTCCGATCTGCCCGGTCACCGTCGCCGTGAGCTGCGCTTCGACGTGGTGGCGATCGTCGGCACCCAGGTCACCGTGCTCGACGGCGCGTTCTAGTACGTCGATCCCGATGGTCTCAGCCGAAGAACGCCCAGCCGACCAGCCCGAGCGCCACCAGCACGCACACGATCACCATCGCGTAGTCGGCCGGAGTGGCCTTGTACTTCCGGTACGGGTTGTATCCCACGCCGCCAGTATCGTCCGCGACATGGCTACCGACACCGCCGAGCCCTACGAGACCCTCGTCATCGAGCGCAACGACGGCATCGTCACCGTCACCATGAACCGCCCGCGCCGAAAGAACGCAGCCAACAGCACCATGTGGACCGAGCTGTTGCGCTGCTTCCGGGAGATCTCCGAGTCGACCACCGATCGAGTCATGATCCTCACCGGCGCCGAGGGCGACTTCTGCTCGGGCGCCGACGTGAGTGGCGACGACTCGGGCGGCCAGCGCAAGCATCAACTCGCGGCGATGCGCGAGATCACCGAGATCTGCCTCACACTCAACCGCATGCCGCAACCCACCATCGCCAAGGTGCGCGGCGTCGCTGCGGGCGCCGGGCTCAACATGGCGCTCTCGTGCGACCTGCTCGTCGGCGACGACACCTCTCGCTACTCCGAGATCTTCGCTCGCCGCGGCCTCTCGATCGACTTTGGCGGCTCGTTCCTCCTGCCGCGCCGCGTCGGGTTGCACAAGGCGAAGGAGCTCACCCTGCTCGCCGACATCATCGATGCCAAGGAGGCCGAAGCGATCGGGCTCGTGAACCGCATCGTTCCCGCCGCCCATCTCGATGCGTTCGTCGACGACTGGGCCGGTCGGCTCGCGGCTGGTCCGCCCATCGCGCTCGCCATGTCGAAGCGGCTGCTCAACAACTCGCTCAACGTCACCCTCGAGGAGGCGCTCGACGACGAGGGCCTGTCGCAAACGGTCAACTTCGGCACGGCCGACACCGCGGAGGCGATGCGCGCCTTCGTCGAGAAGCGCGAGCCCCAGTTCGAGGGTCGCTGACGTCGCTTCCCGACACGCCGCCATCTGCCACGCCGACGGGTGGCGGCATCACTACGCTCGACAGCATGATCGTCGGCTTTGTCGTGCGCGCCTCGGTGGCCGTCACGGCTCTGACTGTCGTGCTCGGCGTGGGCGCCGCCGTTCAGGCAGCGCCCGGTGGTGACGGACCTCCACCCCTGGTTCCGGTTCCGCCGGGGTGCCCCTCACCCGACCCCGCCGATGTGGCGTTCGTCGGTGAGGTGGTCGACAAGGACGGCTTCATCGAGAGGGGAACCGTCCGGTTCGAGATCGTCCAGGTCCGCGCCGGTGACGCGACCCCGTACTCGGCTCAGGGGCTCATCGACGTCCGCTACGGACCTGACTCGAAGTACCTCGACATCGGTGAGGAGTACTTCGTGGGAGCCGCCGTCGACCCGTCGACCGGGCAGCTCGCATCTCGGCTGGAAGCCGATCCGCTCCTCTTCGGTGGCGACGCCGTCATCGGCGTCGACGACAACGAGCTCGAGTGCCCCGAGCTCGACGATCCGGTGCAAACGCTCAACGTCGACGGCACCGAGGTCGAGACCGGCCTCCTGAGCCCACTCTTCGAGGATCGGCGGCTGCTGCTCGCCACCATCGGGGTGCCCGCAGCGATCGTCGGGCTCGTGCTCGTCGGGCTCGTCCTGCTGCGCAAGCTGCTCGACCTCGGTCTGGCCGGGGTCTTCCACCTCGGACGAGTAGCGGTCACCCCGACCTCCGATCACCGAGCCGCCCGGGTGCGCGAACACGCGCCGGCCGATCCGAGTCGGGAGCGGCAGCCACTGGTCGGAGGTGGTTGGATCGGATCGGCCTTCCGGCGCGGCCCGACGACCAGCGATCGGGCCCGCGAGGTCGGCGCTGTCGATGCGGCCGAGGCCGGCGAAAGGGTCGACGCCACGTCGTGACCTGCTCCCCGTGACGACAACGGCGCGATCAGTATCTCGCGTCAACCCACGAGCTGACGGACCTCGTCGAGGGCCGCGGGCCATTCGGGTATCTCGATCTCTCTGCCGGGCTGGCCCTCGACGCAGTGGACGAGCACGCCGCCGACGACGGGCTCGTCGAGTGTCGCTTCGAGCGCGGCGCCGTATGAGGCGAGCTGGGTGCGGTACCGACCGATCCGCTCCTGCGTCTGCACCGGGCCTGACCAGCGGTCGGTCTTGTAGTCGACGATGACCAGGCCATCGGGCGTGCGCACGAGCAGGTCGATGTATCCCTCGAGCACGCGCTCGCCGACGGGTGCTGCGATGAACAGCTCTCGCCAGTGTTCGGCACCGGCGGCGACCGACTGGACGATCGGAGCGGCGAGCGCCGATCGGGCGAGTGCTGCGACCGATCGCTCGGAACCGAGGATCCCTTCGGCGGCACACTGTGATGCGGCGAGCGGGTCGATGTCGTCGCCGGTCGCGAGATCACAGAACTGCAACGTGCCGTGAACAGCGCGGCCGATCGATGTGCCGTATCGGCCTCGCTGCCACGGGGGCAGGTCGATGTTGACCGGATGCTTGTCGAGCCCGGCGTCGTCGGTCAGCTCCTGCTCGCTGAGCATGCGAACTTCGTCGGCGAGCCGCGTGGCGGCGATGGCACTTCGCACCGAAGCACGAGCGAAGGTGTCGGCGAGCTCGCTCCGCCAGACCTCGACATCGTCCGAGGTCGGGATCGCGTCGTCGCCGGGGACCGTTGCCTCCGCCGGGGCGGATGGCTGCTCGCTGTTCATCGTGGCGCGCGGGGCGGTGGCGTCGACGATCACATTCGGAACGTCGGCGGTCCCGGCTGCCCAGAGCAGCTCGGCCGAGGTGAGCTTGTCGGGTGCGGTCGACAGGGCGCCGGTGACCGTAGCGTCGTCACGGTTGCGGTGGAGCGACACGACCAGGTGGTCGACCGCGCGAGTGCATGCGACGTACAGCAGTCGTCGACGTTCGGCGTCGTCCATCTGGATGTCGAGATCTTCGAACTCGTCATAGGTGCCGTCGTCGCCCCGGCCCGAGAGCGCCCAGTGCTCACCATCTGGGTGCCAGACGACGCCGACGCCCCGCTTGCCCTGCCGTTTGGTGGTGAGGCCGGCGACGAACGTGATCGGGAACTCGAGTCCCTTCGAGGCGTGGACCGTCATGACCCGCACGGCGTCGTGATCGGTTTCGGGGAGGATCGTCTCGGCGACGCGCCCATCGACCGCCTGACGGTGAGCCCACGCGAGATAGCGACGCACACCACGACCGCCGGCGTCGGCCCAGGTGCGCGCCTGATCGACGACGAAACGAAGCCGACGCCACACGTCGCGGTGGTCGGGCCCCGACAGTGCGACATCGAACATCCGGCGTTCGTCGATGACCTGTGCGAGCAGGTCGGCCACACCGGTGGTCGACAGCCGATCATGGACCGATCGGATGTGCTCGATGGCGACGCCGACCGGGTGGCCGGCGAGCGAATCGGGCGCGGTGCGGAACACACCCCAGGTGCCGCCGCCACGTTTCCACTCCCACAACTCGACGTCGCTGCAGCCGTACAGCGGGGTGCGGAGTGCCTCGACCAGGGCGAGCTCATCGGTCGGGTCGTCGGCGGCGCGCATCGTGAGCAACAGATCGCGCACCTCGCGTGAGCCATAGACCGCCGACGAGCCCTCGACTCGATACGCCACACTGCGTTCGCGCAGTTCTCGTTCGAGGGCGGGGAGGGACAGCCGTGTGGGAATCAGCACACACAGATCGCCGGGACGGCACCGCTGGAGCACCTCGGTGGTGGTGCCGGTGTTCGGGTCGGTCACTGCTCGGCCCACCGGCCAACCCTCGCTCAGGGCAGATGCCACCGCTTCGGCGATGTCGACGGCCTCGCGGCGACGGAGCTCGTCGGCCAGCCCGCTCCCGCGCCCGGTGAGGTCGTCGTGGTGCTCGGCCCCGACCACGCGCACCGTGCCGTGCGAGCGCAACTCGGGCGCGCGGCGAGCGACGAGTGGCTGGAACGCGGGCTGGCTGTTGGGCTCTTCGGCGATGACCTCGGCGAACACCGCATTGACGGCATCGATCACCGCATCGGTCGAACGGAAGTTCGCGCTGAGCACCTCGACGTCGGCACCGACCTGATCGGCCGACCGGAGGTACTGGGCGATGTCGGCGCGGCGGAACCGGTAGATCGACTGCTTCGGGTCGCCGACGATGAACAGCCGGCCTGGGAGCGGCTGGAGCGCTCGCCAGTCGGTGTCGTGTGCGGGGTCGGCAGGGTCGGCGGTGAGCCGAACTGCGATCTCGAGCTGGATCGGGTCGGTGTCTTGGAACTCGTCGAGGAGCACGACGGGATAGTCGCGGTGGAGGCGTTGGCGGACCTCTGGCACCGCCCGGAGGAGTCGACGCGCGTGGACGAGGAGATCGTGGAAGTCGAGCAACCCGGCATCGATCCGGTCGTTGACCGCAGCGAGCGTGAACCGGGCGCACACCGCCCCCACGAGCTGCTTGCGCTGGGAGCGGATGCCCTGCATGACCCGAGCAGCTGCTTCGACCAACTCGAGTTCGCGCTCACGCAGTTCGGCGAGCTGATCCTCGCCCAGGTCGGCCCAGTTCTTCTTGGCGCCGGTGCTCTTGGGCTTGATGCGGGAGAGTCGCTCGACGGCATCGAGTCCGTCACGCAGCATGTCGGACGACGCGAGCACCTCGGCGTCGTTGCGGATGGCGGCGACGAGAGGTCCTTGTCGGTCATCGGGCGGCACCGGCGTCGCCGCGATCGAACGGCCGAGTCGGATCAGCCCGGCGACACCGGGGAACTCCCTGAGCTGGAAGGGTGGGGGTGCAGAGCGATCGACCCGCTCCTCGACGAGGTCCCAGTTGTATCGAAAGCCGGTGGCCACGTTGCGGAGGCCGGTGTGCAGCCCGAACCCCTCGAACTCACACAGCTGAGCGAACGTGACGCCGCCCTCGATGTCGCCCCCCGCCGGGTGGGGCTCGTCGAGCAGACGGTCGAGGAGCGCCTCCCACTCCTGATCGAAGCGGCGGTTGCTCTCGAGTTCGTCGAGCACCCCGAACCCCGGCGGGAGGCCGGCCTCGATGGGGTAGTCGTTCAGTAAACGTCGGGCGAAAGAGTGCAGCGTTCCGATCGGGGCGTGGTCGAGCGCGTGGAGTGCCTCTCGAGCACAGTCGGTGTCGCGCTCGGCGAGCACACAGCGGATTCGCTGTCGGAGCTCGGCCGCTGCCTTCTCGGTGAAGGTGATGGCGGCGATCTCGGTGATCTTGGAGCCGCGTTCGACCAGGGCCACGACGCGTTCGACCAGTGAGCGGGTCTTCCCCGCGCCAGCGCCGGCTTCGACGAACAGCGTGGTGTCGAGGTCGGTCTGGATGCGGGTGCGTGCGGCCTGATCGGGGGGCAGGAGTTCGGGTGGCCCGGTGCTCATGAGCTGGCCCCCTCGGCATGGTCGTCGGTCGACTCGGCGAACCAGCGTGCGGAGCGGGGATCATTCCGTTTGGCGGACCAACGAGCCCATGCGTCGTCGGTGCCGATGCCATCGGGATCGCAGTGCTCACAAGCGATCCACAATCGGAAACCCGGCGCTTCGGGGCACTGAGGGAACCACCCCGACTCGATGCCATCGACCACGTGGCCGAGGCTCGCTGCGACCCGTTCCCACACCTCGTCGGTGAAGGTGAGATCGCGGCGGGCGTACTTGCCCTTGCCGAACATCGAGTACTCGGCGCGAATGGTGGGGGCATCGGGGACCAGAGTGCGGGCCGCAGCGGCGTACGCCGGGAGCTGGAACACCGAGTGATCGAGCGTCGGATCGTCGGCGCCCAGCTGCTTGTAGTTGTCGTTGCCGGTCTTGTGGTCGGTGACCGTGACGGTGCCATCGCTCCACCGGTCGATCCGGTCGGCCGATCCGAACACCGGCAGGCTGCGACCGTCGGCCAGTGGGACTGCCACCGGTTCCCACACGCTGAACAGTTCGTTGCCGGCGTCGTCTCGGGGCACCCGACCGAAGCCGATCTCGGACCCGACGATCTCGCCACCGTGGGACGCCAGCACAGCCCCATCGCGTTCGAGCCATTCGAGCACGTCGGCCCGCAGGGCGGCTCTGGCGCCGAACCAGGTGGCGGGTCGTCCGCTCCTCCCGCGTCGCTCGACGTCACCGCACACGTCGTCGAAGTGCTGGAGCAGTGCCTCCCGGTGCTCGGGACCCCATCCCGACGTCGGTTGGGGCAGTCGCCCGTCGAGCACGTCGCGATGAAGCCGATCGAGCACGTCGTGTTGCAGCGAACCCGAGTCGAGGGGCCGGATCGAGATCTCTCGATCGACCTCCTCGATCGGCCGGACGCCGAGCAGGTAACGGGAGAAGTAGGCGTGGGGACAGCTCGACCAGGTCTGGATCTGGGTCGGCGACACGGGTCGATCACCCAGCGACGGCACCTTGACGCCGGTGAGGTCGCCGTCGTACTCGGTGAACTGGCCGCTCGCCCGCCGAACGCGCATCGTCACCGCCCGCTCGACCATGGGGTCACGGAGCGCTCCCACCGACGCAAGATCGGCTGGCACGCCCGAACGCAGTCGGCTGCGCAGCCGATACTCGCGTTCACACGGAGGATCGGCGAGGTCTCGCAGCCCTGCGATCGATGAGTCGATCGCCCGGGAGCGATCGCCTGGCGGTGGCTCGATCCAGCGGCTGAGCCGGTGCTCGGTGGTGGCCCGAAGATCGCCTCGGGGTGCGGTGATCACGGTGTAGCAGCCGTCGACCACCGACCGGAGTGCGTGATGGATTCGATCGGCGTGCTCGTCGGACGATGCGAGTCCGGCAGCGGTGCGGTCGGCCTCGCTGAGCAGCGCGTTGGGGCGTGGCGCCGGTGGCATGAGCCCGTCGACCGCTCCGACGACGATGGCCACATCGAGGTCGAGTCCCGGAGCCGCTGCGAGCGAGCCCGTGACCACTCCCGTTCCGATTCGACCCTCGCGCACCGATGCGGCGTCGAGTTCGTTCTCGAGCACCGACCGGAACCGGTGGCGCGTGGCGGGCTCGGCGACGTGGTCGAGCGACCTGAGCCGATCGAGGGTCGTCATGAGCGCCTCCCACGCGCGGTACTCGGCGTCGCTCAGCTTGATCTCGGCTCGGGGCCCGAGCCACCGGGTGAGTTGTTCGGTCGACCAGTCGGTCCACGCCTTCCACGTCCGTCGCTCATCGGGTCGACCGAGTTGGGCACCCAGCTCGTCGACGAACTCGACGAGCTGGGTCGCCGGCGCCGCCCATCTGGAGTCGGCATCGACCGAACGAAGCCGATTCCAGTCGCTGCCTTCGCTCACGCCCACGGCGCGAGCGACGCGCTGCCACTCGGCGATGGGCCGACGACGGCCATCGGCATCTCGCGTCGGGACGTCGGCGAGCAACTCGAACAGGTCGCTCCGGCGGAACCGCCGCCGGTCGATATCGAGGAGATCGAGCAGGAGGCGAGGAGCGATGCGTTCGGCGATCGCGGTGCCACCCCGACCGTTCCATGGCACCTCGTCGGCGTTGAGATGGTGCTCGACGAGTCGTGCGTACGGTGCGTGCGTCGGCCAGAAGATGCCGATCCGCTCGAAGGGGACGGGCTCGCCCGTGAGCGTGCCGCGGCCGGCATCGACCGCAGCCCGAACCGCCACCCGCACCTCGTCGTCGGCATCGGTCGTCGAGACGAGGACGTCGGGGACACAACGAGGTGCATCGTCGGTAGTCGCCGAGTGATCGACCGTGCCGCCGGCCGCGTTGATTGCGGCGATGACGCCGTCGTCGGCATCGGGATCACCGGTGAGTGCCGACACGACGGTGGTGGGGGCCACGTCGACCAGTGCACGGAGTAACGCCGCCGACATCGCGTCGAGCCGCTGCGGGAGGTACACGACGAGGTGGCCGATGCCTGGAGGTGGCCCGTCGGCGAGGAGTTCGGTCGCCCGACCCAGTACGTCGGCCTCGTCATACCAGCGCGAGCGGAGCGAGGCCTCGACCGTGCCCGACACGCGAGCGACCTCAGCACCTCGTCGGCCACGTCGCGCGATCGCTCGGACCGCGTCGACGCCACCGAGACGGAGTTCGGTGTGGATCTCGCGCAGTGCGGTGATCGTGGTGGGGTGATCGGCCACCGGTTCGAACACGCCCGAGTCGGCGGCGAGCACCTTGGCGATGGCGACGTCGAGGACGGGCGACGACACCGGCTGGCGGCCCTCGGCAGCCAACGACGGACCGGCGACGAGCTCGGCCACGCGGCCCAGGGTGATGACGTCGACGCCGAGCACGCCACCCGAACGACCGAGGGCACGACGGGCCATGACGCCGGAGACATTGGTCGACACGACGACCGTGACCGGAGCGAGCCGATCGTCGCCTTTGGCCCGTCCGATCGCCTCGGCCAGCGCATCGAGCGCCTGGGCGGGTCGACAGGTGACCACGTGCGGCATCGAACGCTCGTCGGCGCCGTCAGCGTTGTCGAACAGGGAGGGTTGCATGCAAGAGGAGGGGCAGGGGAGTGGACCTTCGACCACTCAAACAGAAGGGTGTCGCACTCCCGCCGAACCGGTCCGGGTTTGCGATGAGATCTGTCTTCGGACGGGACTGTCACCTCTCATCGGAGGGGTCGAAAGGGGAGGGGTGGACGGTGCAGCCGTCGAGCGCCTCGAGTGCATCGATCGCCGCTCGTTCGGACTCGGCGTCCGGGCACAGGGCGATCACGGCGCCGCCGGAGCCGGTGTAGTTCGCGTGGCCGCCGACCCGGCGAACGGCATCGACCATCGCGACGTGGCGGGGATCGAGATCGAGGAGTTCGGATCGCAGCTCGAAGGTGCGATCCATCGCAGCACCGAGCGCATTCAGATCGTCGGCATCGATGGCGGTGGCCGCCGACCGTGCGGCGTCGGCGAGCGCGTTGATGATCGAGTCGGTGCTCGCCGCTCGGTTCGCCAGGCCGGCATGAACGACGCCGCTCGACTCGGCGGCCGAGGAGCGAACTGCGACGACCCAGCGGCCGGTGGGCAGCCCGAGACGTCGGATCCTGCCGCAAGGATGGCCGAGCACATCGGTCGACACGGCGGGGGAGAAGTCCATCAACAACGGTTGCGCGTGTGCCTGCACCAGCCGGTCTTGCATGCCCGCAGCGATGCCGAGTTCGGTGACCTCTGCCTGGTGGGCCACGACGGCGCGTGCATTCGGGTCGCGGAGTCGGTCGGCCCACGGCTCACCGGGGCATCGGCGCGTCACGGCGTCGACCACGGCGAGCACGATCGCGCTCGAACCGGCCAATCCGACCGATCGCGGAATCGACGTCGTGATCTGGAGCCCGACCGCGGTTGCGTCGAGCGGTGCACCCGCCACCGACCCCAGCGATCGACAGGAGGCTGCGGCCAGCTCCCAGAGGTCGTCACCGGGTTCGGCGCCCACGACTTCGAACACGTCGGAGTGGCGAACCGATGCCGTCGCGATCCAGCACGGGAGCGGCACGGCGACGACGGCACCGCCGTGGCCATCGGACGGGTTTCCGGCCATGGCGGCTCGCGCCGGCACGGTCGCCGACGCTGTGCGGTGAGCGTCGTCGCCAGCTGCCATCGGGGCGAGTCTGCCAGCTACGTTCGCCACCGATGGCAACGATCAGGCGCGCAACGTCTGCAGACATCCGTCGGGTGTCGATCACCGGGATGCGAGCGTTCCACGACGACCCGGTCATGCGCTGGCTGTTTCCCGACGACGACCAGTTCCTCGCCGAGGGAGGTGAGGTACTCCGCGGCCCGATGACGTCATGGGTGAGCCTCGGCGAGGTGTGGTGCACCGACGATGTCGCTGCGCTCGCAGCGTGGATCCCGCCGGGTCGACCTGTCGCGACGGTCACGCCTGACCCGCCGGTCGCCGACCCCGGACCCGGTGTGATCGAGCGGCTCAGCCTGCTCGGCCCGATGGTCGCCGAGCACACGCCTCCGGAGAACCACTGGTACCTCCAGATGCTCGCCACCCACCCCGACTGGCAGCGCCAGGGGCTCGGCGCCGAGCTGATGCATCACATGTTCGAGCGTGCAGATGCCGAGGGGCTTCCGTGCTATCTCGAGACCGAGACCGAGGAGAACGTGGTCTATTACCGGCGGCATGGATTCGAGGTCCGCAGCGAGTGGACCGTGCCGACCTGGAACGACATGCCCGGCCCCCACATGTGGGGGATGATGCGCCCCGTCCGGTGACGATCGGCGACAGCGGTCAGGCGCGGGCGGCTTCGGCGCGGGCTCGCAGGTCGGTCACCGCGTGCTCCAAGCCTTCCGGGTCTCGGTAGAGCGCCGACCCGGCGATCAGCACGTTGGCCCCCGCCGCTGCAGCGCCGGTGATCGTCGAGGGCCCGATGCCACCGTCGACCTCGATGTGCACCTCGTCGGCCCGCCCGGCCGCTTCGAGCATCCGCTGGACCTCGGCGATCTTCGGCTCCATGGTCGGGATGTACGCCTGGCCGCCGAATCCAGGGTTGACGGTCATGACGAGCACCATGTCGATGAGGTCGAGGACGTGCTCGACCGCCGATGCCGGTGTTGCAGGGTTGAGCGCCACCGCTGCCGTTGCGCCCAGCTCGTTGACGTTGCCGAGGGTGCGGTGGAGGTGGGTCGTCGACTCGGCGTGAATGATGAGTCGGGAGCAGCCCGCCTCGACGTACTGCCTCGCCATGAGGTCGGGCGTGTACACCATGAGGTGGGCCTCGAAGGGGACGCTGCAGTGTGGGCGAGCCGAGGCGATGATGTCGGGGCCGAAGGTGAGGTTGGGAACGAACTGGCCGTCCATGACGTCCCACTGGATCAAGTCGACGCCAGCCGCTTCGAGCGCGGCGACCTCCTCGCCGAGTCGGGAGAAGTCGGCCGGGAGGACCGAGGGTGCGATCAGGGTCGGGCGGCTCATCGCCCGAGCACGATAGTCGGGGAGGGTTCAGAACTCCGCCGCCGCGCAGTGGGAGCGCAGCGACGGTGGTGCGAAACGGTTCACTCGCCGCCGTCGGTCGAGTCGTCGCCGTCCCCGTCGTCGTCGCCCCAGCTGTCGTTCCACTCGTCGTCGGCGTCGTCCCACGCCTCATTGCGGTCGCTGACGGTCTCCTGCCATCGCTCGGCCTCGGCCCTGCTGGCGTACGGGCCGAGCATCTGACTCGCCACGCGGCGCTGCGACGCCGGCACCGCAACGCCGCGCTGCAGGTCCCAGTACCACTGCTCGTCGTTGTCGTGGCCTGCGTCGTCCCCTGCTGCTCCCATGTGATCGAGTGTCGCCGATCGGCAACAGACCGACAAGGGTCGACGTACCCTGCCGGGGTGGAAGCGGCCCAGGCAGAGCGCGTTCGGATCCAGCACCTCGTGGCGGGGGGCGATGGGTTCGCCCGCGCCGATGATGGACGAGTCGTCTTCGTCGCCGGTGCACTACCCGGCGAACTCGTCGACGTCTCGATCGTCGACGACCGGCGTGATTTCGCCCGCGCTCGCGTGGTGGCGATCGTCGAACCCTCGGCCGACCGTGTCGAACCGGCCTGCGAACACCGGCGCGTCGGGTGCGGCGGCTGTGGGTGGATGCATCTCGACGTCGAGGCCCAGTTCACCGCCAAGCTCGGTGTCGTGGCCGAGTCGTTGCGGCGCATCGGGCGGTTCGACAGTGACGAGGTCGACCAGCTGATCGTCCGCGGCCGAGCCGTCGATCCGGCCGGATATCGCACGACGATCAGAGTCGTCGGACTCGACGATGGCATCGGATTCCGCGAGGAGGGAAGCGACGCTGTCGTGCCGATCGATTCGTGCCTCGTCGCACATCCACGCCTCGCCGAGCTTCTGCCCGAACTCCGAGTACGCCCCGGCGTCGAGTTGACGCTTCGCACGAGCGTGGCGACCGGTGGGACCACGGCGCTGTGGTCGGTGCCGACCTCCAAACGTCGCAGCGGGAGGCGGCCCGCGCCGACGACGGACCGAGACGGTGACGGTGGGGGAGCGCGCCCGGTCGAGGGTCTGCCCCGCTGGGTGCACATCGGGCCCCGGGCATTCCTGACGGAACGCATCGATGGCATCGATCTCCGCGTGTCGGCGCCGTCGTTCTTCCAGCCGGGCGCTGCGGCTGCCGAGGCCTTGGTCGCTGCGGTCGGCACAGCGGTTCCCGAGGCCGCCACCGCCGATCACCTCGTCGACGCCTACGGCGGCGTCGGTCTGTTCGCGGCGACCGTCGGTCGTCACGCGGCACACGTCACCCTCGTGGAATCGTCTCGCACGTCGACCGCCGATGCCGGCCTCAACCTCGGTGAACGCGCCCGCATCGAACGGTCGGAGTTCGCTCGATGGGCGAGATCACGCCATCCCGAGGCTCGCCAGATCGATGCGGTCATCGCCGATCCGGCTCGGTCAGGGCTCGGCAAGCCGGGCGTGAAGGCCGTCGATACGCTCGATGCGCCCGTCGTCGCGCTGGTGAGTTGCGATCCGGTGTCGATGGCCCGCGACGCGGCATTGCTCACCGAGGTGGGGTACCGTCCAGAGCGGATCGAGGTGATCGACCTGTTCCCGCAGACGCCACACGTCGAGGTGGTCACGCGGTTCACGCGTCACCGGTGAAATTCGTTGCCGGAATCTCATCCAAGGGGAGCTGATGGACCGTACTGATGATGTGAAACGGGAGTACACCGAGGCATCAGACGCCGCGCTCGTCGTTGCGATCGGTCGGTACCAGCAGCTCGCCCTCGCCGAGGCGTACCGCCGGCACGCCGGCGCCGTGTTCGGTCTGTCGAAGCGCCTGCTCAACGACGCGGCCCGAGCCGAAGAGATCGTGCAGGAGGTCTTCGTCCGTCTCTGGAACGAGCCGCAGCGGTTCGATCCCGATCGAGGGACGCTGCGGAGCTTCCTGCTGTCGAATGCGCATGGCCGCTCGATCGACTTGATCCGTTCGGAGAGCGCTCGCCGCCGGCGTGAGGAGCGCGAGGTCCGCGAGCAGGCCGATGGTGGCTACGACGTGGCCCACGAGGTGTGGGACATGGCGCTGGCCGAACACGTCCGAGCGGCGCTCGACGTACTCGGCGACGACGAACGGGCCGCCATCGAACTCGCCTACTTCGGCGGCCTCACCTACCGCGAAGCCGCCGAACGGCTCGGCCAGCCTGAGGGCACGGTGAAGAGTCGGATCAGGAGCGGGCTCAAGCGGTTGCGTTCCGAGCTGGCGGGTTCTGGCGTCACGGTTGGATCGGTGTCGTGATAGGTGGCAATATGGAATTCACGAATGGGAGTTCAGACGATGATTCCCTCGAGCCGATTGATGATGCGATGATGAACGAACTCGACGAGCTGCTCGGGGCCTACGCCCTCGACGCCGTCGACCCCGACGAGGCGCGTCGGGTCGAGGAGTACCTCGCCGACAACCCCCGGGCGGCGGCTGAGGTGCAAGAGCACCGTGAGGTCGCTTCGATGCTCGCATTCAGCGGAGCCACCGCACCCGAGGGGGTCTGGGATCGAATCACCGGTGAGCTCGAGGGTGTCGATGCGCCGGCGCCGATCGGTCAACTGGCGGCGCTGCTGCCGGCCGACAGCCCGGTCATCTCATCCGGTGTCGAGTCCGGCGCGAGCAGCCCGGCCGAGCAGGCCGGCCATGACACTGCGATCGAGCCGGCCGCCGACAATGTCGTGCCGATGCGTCGGAGGCGGCGCGTTGGTACCGCACTGCTCGCTGCTGCGGCAGCGGTCGTGGTGGTCGGCGCCTCGGTCGTGCTGATCGATGGTCGGGCGTCGGCTCCCGATGATCCGATCGCCAGTGCCTACGAATCGGCCCGGAGCGCACCCGGTGCCCTCGTCGGCGATCTGGTCGCCGAGGGATCCATCGCATCGGCCACCGGCGTACTCGGCACCGACGGCCAGGGCTTCGTCGACGCCAGCGCCCTCCCGGCACTCGCCGAGGATCAGACCTACCAGCTCTGGGGTGTGCTCGCTGCGACTGGCGATGTCGTGTCGCTCGGCATCGTCGGCGCTCGGCCGGGTGTGTCGACGTTCACGGTCGACCCCGATGTCGACGTGGCTGCACTCGCACTCACGATCGAGCAGTCACCCGGCGTGGTCTCCGACGGCAACCCCGACGGGGCCTACGTCGGTGCGCTCGGCTGACCCGAGCCAGAACTGTCGACGGCTCATCCGTTTTCGGATCGGTAGGGTTGCGGAGCCATGAGGCCCAGCAAGCCGAAGCGGACGCGGCTCTCGCCCGAGGACCGATACCAGCAATTGGTCGACATCGCCGTCGAGATGCTGTTGACCGAGCAGCTCGACGAGTTGACCGTCGAGCGGGTCGCCGAGATCGCCGGCGTGTCGAAGGCGCTGATCTTCCACTACTTCCCGACGGTGCGAGCACTGCGGCTCGCCGCCCTCGAAGTCGCAGCTCGCCGACTCGTCGACGACATCACCCAGGCGGTGGCGGCGGCGGTGGAGTCGGGAACCGAGCTGCGAAGCGGCGTCGAGGCCTTCGTGACCTTCATCCATGAGCGGCCGACCACGTTCGACGCGCTCTCGGTGATGGCCGCCACCGACGAGGAGTTCGGCCACCTCTTCCAGGCGGTTCGCGACCAAGCGGCGGCGTTGGTGTCGGTCGGATTGCGGATCGAGCCGACCGAACTCGGTTGGCTGCTCATCGGGGGGTGGGTGGCGCTCGTCGAGCAGACCGTCCGAGCATGGGTGACCAAGCCGGGCGGTGTCAGCTACGACACGCTGGTGTCGTCGACCCCTGATGCCGAGGCCTTGACCGTTCCCTGACGCCCGCGCACACAACTGACTCTTCATCAATACACATCAACCTCCGGTCAATTCGTGCGTACGTTGATCGTGTGCGACGTCGTGGGGAACGCGTCAACCACGGCCAGCCGACGTCGGCTGCCGTCGATGCCGACTCCGTCGCGGGTTCCTGCGCTCATCACCGTGGTCGGCGCTGAGCCCGCATGCCGACTCCTGAGCGCCGAACTCCTGCTGTGGTCGGAGGCGACCGTGGTCGCCGTCGACCCGAACGCTGGGACCGCGTCGGTCGCCGACTCCCTGATCGAGACCCACGGCCCCATCGACATGGCGGTCCATCTCGACGGGGAGCGGGTTCGCTCCCCGCACCCGTCCCCAGCCGGTTCTTCCTCGAACCGGAATCATGGCTCGACCCGGTCGCTACACGGCAATCGGGTCGAGCGCGTCTGCGAGGCGTTCGATCGACTCGAGACGCTCGGCCACCGTGGGACCGGGGTGCACGGTGATCAACTCGTCGGCACTGACCTCGGCGGCGAAGTTGGTGAGCCCACGAGCCACGACGTCGGCGGTCCCAGCGAAGGTGTAGTGCATCATCTGAGCGATCTGGCGACCCTGAGGCGACGCGAGCAACTGATCGGCCTCGTCGTCGGTCAGTGCTCTGCGGGGTGTGATGAATCGCTCGATCCGCCGCCGTTGCACCGTGACGCGCTGGCGTTCGGCCTCGTCGTCGGACTCGGCGCAGATGACGTTGGCGCCGGCGATCACGTACGGGGCGTCGAGGGCTTCGGACGGTCGGAACTCCTCACGGTAGAGCGCGACGGCGTCGAGGAGATGGGCCGGCGCGAAGTGGGAAGCGAAGCCGTAGGGCAGGCCGAGGTGAGCCGCGACTCGAGCACCGAACAACGACGATCCGAGGATGTACAGCGGAACATCGGTTCCGGCTCCCGGCACGGCTTCGACGCCGGGGACTCGCGAGGCGCCTCGAAGATACGCCTGGAGATCGAGGACGTCGTCGACGAAGCGCTCGGCGGCGCGCGGGTCGGTTCGCATCGCTCGCATCGTGGCCTGGTCGCTCCCCGGTGCCCGGCCGAGACCGAGGTCGATGCGGTCGGGGTGCAGCGTGGCGAGGGTGCCGAACTGTTCGGCGATCGTGAGCGGAGAGTGGTTCGGCAGCATCACGCCGCCGGCGCCGAGGCGGATCGACGAGGTGTGCGCAGCGACGTGGGCGATCAGCACCGAGGTCGCCGACGAGGCGATCGAGGCCATGTTGTGGTGTTCGGCGTACCACACGCGCCGATAACCGGCTCGCTCGGCGGTCTGGGCGATCTGCACCGATGCATCGAATGCATCGGCCGCGGTTTCTCCGGCTCCGATGATCGCCAGGTCGAGGATCGACAACTCGGTCATGGGCACCATCATCGCGCACGCGGAGCCGCAGCACGCCGGGCCTAGCCTCGCCAGCGTGACCACGTTCTCCGATCAACTCGACATCGCCCCCGAGGTGGCCGACGCCCTGTCGTCGGGCGCCCCGGTCGTGGCCATGGAGTCGACGATCTACTCCCACCTCGGACTCCCATCGCCTTCGAATCGCGAGGCGCTCGATCGGTGTTCGGCAGCGATTCGAGCCGAGGGAGCCGTCCCTGCGGTGACCGCGGTCCTCGACGGTCGAATCCGCGTCGGGCTGCATCCGGGGGAGGAGGAGCGGATCCTGGGCGCGGCCCGAAAGGCGGCAGAGCGTGACGTGCCGGTCGCGGTCGCACAGCGCTGGGAGTTCGCCGCCACCACGGTGTCGGCGTCGCTCGCCATCGCCGCAGCAGCGGGCATCGCGGTGTTCGCCACCGGTGGGATCGGCGGCGTTCACCGCCAGGCCGAACTGACCGGCGACGCCTCAGCCGATCTCGACGCCATCGCCCGACATCACGTGGTCACGGTGTCGGCCGGCGCCAAGGCGTTCCTCGACCTGCCTCGAACGGTCGAATACCTCGAAACCGCCGGTGTTCCCGTGCTCGGTTGGCAGACCGACGACTTCCCGGCCTTCTATACCCGCACCTCAGGACTGCCGGTCGCTCACCGTGTCGAGTCGGCCGACGAGGTCGCCGGTGTGTACCGGGCGATGCTCCCACCAGCCGGAGGGATCCTCGTCGCGTCCCCGATTCCGGCGGAGGCCGAACTCGACCGCGACGAGATCGACCGGGTGATCGCCGAGGCGTTGGCCGACTGTGAGCAGGCCGGGATCGTCGGGGCTCCGGTCACGCCGTTCGTGCTCGAGCGGATCGGCGTCGCGACCGACGGTCGGAGTGTGCCCGCCAACCTCGCACTCGCCGAGCGGAACGCCTCGGTCGCTGCACAGGTCGCCGTTTGTGTGTCCGGCCGGTAGGCGGACTGGCAGGATGCCTGAGATGAAGATCTCGATCGCCGGAGGGGGAATCGGTGGTTGCGTGGCGGCGCTCCTCCTCGCCGAGGCAGGCCACGAGGTCGACGTCTACGAGTCGGTCGTGGCCCCGGCCGAACTCGGCGTCGGGATCAATACGCTGCCGCATGCGGTTCGCGTCCTCGATCGGCTCGGGTTGCTCGACGAACTCGACCGCATGGCGGTCCGTACGTCCGAGCTGCGCTTCCTCAGTCGAGATGGTGCGCTCATCTGGCTCGAACCGCGGGGGCTCGAAGCCGGTAACCCGTGGCCTCAGTTCTCGATTCGTCGCGGCCGGTTGCACCGCATCCTGCTCGACACGGTCATCGACCGGCTCGGCCCCGACCGGCTCCACACCGGGCATCGGGCGCTGTCGGTCACCGGCACCGACGACGACGCCACGGGTGCTGCGATCACGTTCCTCGATCGCAACAGTGAGCGCGAGCTCGTTGTCGAATCCGACGTCGCGATCGGCTGTGACGGCATCCACTCCGCCATCCGTGCCCAGCTGCATCCCGATCAGGGGTACCCGCATCCGAGTGGCCTGGTGCTCTGGCGTGGCGCAACGCTGGCCAATCCCTACCTCGACGGGCGGACCATGTTCATGGCTGGCGACGACTCGCAGAAGGTCGTCGTGTATCCGATCACGCCCGCCGGCCCCGACGGCACCCAGCTCATCAACTGGGTGGCTGAACTGCCGATGGACGTCGACATGGCCACGGTCAGTTGGAATCGCGAGGTCGACGTCGTCTCGGTGGCCGAGCCGTACCGGTCGTGGGACTTCGGGTGGCTCCACGTCGGCGAGCTCATCGGAGGTGCCTCCAAGGCATACGAGTTCCCGATGGTCGATCGGACGCCCGTCGATCGCTGGAGCTTCGGCCGCGTCACCTTGCTCGGCGACGCAGCGCATGCCATGCGGCCGAACGGGAGTAACGGGTCGAGCCAGGCCGTGCTCGACGGCGAGGCGATCACGTCGGCGCTCGCTGCGAACGCCGACCCGAGCGAGGCCCTGCGGGCGTACGAAGCCGAGCGTCTCGAGCCGACGGCACGGCTCACGCTCGCCAACCGCCAGGCCGGCCCCGAGCGGGTGATGCAGTGGGTCGCCGATCGCTGCGATGGCAGCTGCGCCGAACAGCACACCTGTGTGCCGGGCTCCGACCTCGAACGCGAGGCCAACGCCTACAAGGAACTGGCCGGCTTCGACCTGGCCCGCCTGCAGGCGCTGTCGAGCTGACCGGCGTCTAGCGGTCGAACATCGAGCGCGTTCGCTCACCGATCGTGTCGAGCCAGGCGCGGCGGTCGTCGTCGCTGCGTACGTCGACGCCGTAGAAGGCCCACCAGTGGCACCGCGTCAGCGGGTGGCACATGGCTCGAACGCTGCGGAAGAGCGTTCGTTTGCCGCCCTCGCCCTGAGCGGCGTTGGTGAGCTTGTTCGAGCCGTGTGTCGTGACGGCCACGATGCGCCGGACGTTGCGCAAGCCGGGGCGCAGCCGGTCGGCGCCGTCGGGGAGCTCCCAGGCGACACCTGAGGCCCACACGCGGTCGAACCAACCCTTGAGCATCGCCGGCTGGCCTGACCACCAGGTGGGGTAGACGAACACCACCGTGTCGCACCACGTGAGATCGTCGGCGTGTGACCGAAGCGCAGGCCCCACGCCGGGCTCGAGGTGGGTTGCGTGTTCGTCGGCAGAAAGCGTCGGGTCGAAGCCCTCGGCGTAGAGGTCGCGATGTCGCATCTCGACATGGGAGGTGGCGAGGGCCTCGAGCACGCGATCGCGGGCGGCGACGAGGAGTCCGTGATCGCAGGGGTGGCACGACACGACGAGCACCTTGCGCGGACGCGGGCCGATGCGGCGCCAACGATCGAGCACCCCCATCAGCTCAGCGCCTCCATCGCAGCCTCGACTCGGTCGGCGAAGGCAGCCCGGGCGGCGTCGTCGGAGGAGTCGATGGCGTACAGGCCGTGCCACTCGGTACGTGTCCGCCAGCCGCAGGCGACCCGGACGGTCCGCGTGATCGTGCGTCGACCGACGTCGTTGACGAGCCGGACGTACCAGCGCGGCGATCCGTAGGTGGAGATGCCCACGAGTCGGCGGATGTGGGTGAGGTTGGGGCGGATCTTGCCGCTGCGTTCGTCGAATCGGAATCCGACACCCGGTACCAACACCCGCTCGAACCAGCCCTTGAGCTTGGCCGGCACGCCAGCCCACCAGGTGGGGTACACGAAGACGATGGCCTCGGCGCGCCGGACGGCTTCGATGTGCTCGGCGACCTGCGGGTCGATGACCGGTTCGTCGCCGTGGTACGCCTCGCGCTCGTCGCGGCTCATCGCAGTGGTGAAGTCGATGGCATAGAGATCGAGGTGCTCGACATCGTGCCCGGCCCGTTCGAGGCCACTGGTCGCTCGGCTCACGAGGTGGGCGGTGAACGAGTCCGGCCGTGGGTGGCACGAGACGACGAGGACGTGGGTCATCAGGAGGAGGCCGCCGGGGTCGTGCGGAGGGTTCGGAGCTGGAGGACCGCGACGATGATGAGCAGCACAGCGAACATCGTGTTGGCGACCGTGTCGCTGATCGACTTCGAGATGGTGCTGCCGATGACCGCCGACACGATGCCCGCGCCGCCGACGGCGATCGCGATCGGTATGTCGGCATTGGCCTTCTTGCGGTTGCGGATGGTTCCCATGATCGAGGTGGGAACGATGACCGCCACCGACGTGCCCTTGGCGACCACCGGGTCGATCGAGAACAAGACGATCATCGCTGGCACCATCACGACCCCGCCGCCGATGCCCAGCAGTCCGGCGAGGGTTCCGGTCAACAGGCCGATGACGACCAGTGCGAGGAACACGCCGACGGTGAGGTCTCCTCGGCCACTCGTCTCGTCGGTGAGGATCAGGCGGATGGCGGTGAACAGGATCGTGACGACGAAGACGATCACCAGCAGTCGCTTGTCGATCACCTGGAGGAGTTGGGTTCCGAGCACCGCACCAGCGATCGAGCCGATCGACAACGCCAGCACGAACGGCCAGTCGACCTTGCCCGAGGCGGCGAACGTGATTGCGCTGGCGAGTGCGATGGGCAGCGTTGCGGCCAGTGACGTGCCGTGAGCCAGGCGACGCTCCATCTTGGCGAGCGCCATGAGGCCAGGCACGATGACGATGCCGCCACCGACACCGAACAGCCCGGAGAGCAGACCGGCGATCGCGCCGACGACGAGGCCGGTGACCGGCGTAGTGCTGCGCTCGTGTTCGATCGCTGGCGCCGTCACCGGCCAGACCCTAGAGCGAGTGCACCCAGAGTGCACCCCCCCTGCACCGACCTGCCGTGCCCTCAGCGTCGAGATCGCAGAGGACGGACGGCGTGGTCGATGCGCAGGCGTGGCTCGCTCAGGCCTTGATGCGGACGGGGCCGCGGCGCTCGGTGATGTCGGTGTAGTCGGCGACGATCTCGCGGATTCGCTCGCCGGGCACCTCGTCGGCTTCGCAGAGGAGGTCGGCGATCCGCAGGAGGCCCTCCCGGTAGCGGCTGACCATGTCGGCCGCTCGTTCGGCGCCGATCTCGAGGATCTCCTCGGCTGCGGCGCGTGACGCTTCGTCGGCGAGGACCTTGGCGACCAGGTTCGCCGACGTCGGCATCGACGCAGCGTCGAGGCTGAGCAGCCCGGGACCGTTGCCGAGCTGACCGACGAGCTGCGACGCGATGTTGGTCGCCGCTGCGAGATCGGAACTGATGCCCGAGCTCGCCTCGCCGAACTCCTGTTGCTCGGCGGCCCGTCCGGCGAGCGCCACACAGATCAGGTCCTTCGCGTCGGCCGGGGTCTTCAGGAATCGTTCGTCCTGATCGCCGTGGGCGACGAGGCCGAGCGCCTGCGAACGCCGCAGGATCGAGGCCACCTTCACGTCGCGTCGGGTGAGCACGGCGGTCAGCGCATGGCCGGCCTCGTGGATGGCGATCCGTCGGCGCTCGTCGGGGTGGTAACCCATCTCGTGTGCCACACCCACCTCGGTCACGAGCTGTGCCGACAGCAGGTCGTGGAGACCGAACTCGGTCCGACCGTCGCGCAAGGCCGTGATGAGCGCCTCGTCCATCAGGCGCTCGATGCGCACCGGGGTGTACCCGGCGGTCAGATCGGCGATCAGCTCATCGGTCACCTCGTCGGTGTGCGCCTTCTTCGCCAGGTAGTAGCGGGCGATTTCGAGACGGTCCGACTTCGGGGGCAGATTGAACCCGATCACCCGATCGAACCGGCCCGGCCGGAGCAGCGCCGGGTCGAGGTCGGCTGCTCGGTTGGTGGCAGCGACGATGAGGATGTTCGCGTTGGGCGACTTCGGGCGGGTGAGGCGGCGATGCGGCGGCAGGTACTTGTTGATCCAGTCGACCCACTTGGCCTTCATCTTGTCTTTGCCCGACGGCAGGTCGAAGCTCTGCATCTGGACGAGGAGCTCGTTGACGACCCCGACGATGCCTTCACGCATCGACCCGGAGTTCATGCCCGAGCGGGCGCCACCGATGGCGTCGAACTCTTCGATGTAGCCGATTGCGCCGCCCTCTTCGCGTGCGGCCTTGCGGAGTTGCTTGAAGAAGGTGCGGATCTTCTTGTTCGTCTGGCCGTAGTACATCGACTGGAATTCCGACGCCGAGACGAAGAGGAACGGCACCCCGGCCTCGGCCGCCATCGCCTTGGCGAGATAGGTCTTCCCGGTACCGGGTGGGCCTTCGAAGAGCACGCCGCGGCGCGGATTGCCACCCATCTCGTTCTCGAAGGTCTCGGACGCGAGGAAGAGGTTCATCGTGTCGATTGCCTCACGTTTCGTCTGCTCGGCCCCGACCACGTCGTCGAGTCGGATGCCGGAGTCCTCCGAACGCAGCACGGTGTGTGGCGAGCGGCCGGTCGTGAGGAACGGGATCAAGATCACCGAGCCGAGGATCAGGATGAGGCCGAGGGCGATGACGATCTCGGGGTTGCCCTTGATCCACCCCGGAATGCCGAGGCGCGGTGGGTTGTCGTCCAGCAGGCGCATGAACAGCCAGCCGAAGACGATCGACAGCAGGATCAGCGCACGCCACAGTCGCCGCTGACGCACCTTCTCTCGGTTGGCCGAGGCGTCGATGTCGTCTCCCGACAGCATTGCCCCCGTGCTCAGCTTGGTGATGTCCATTGACGCTCCCTCGTGTCGTAGGCCGCACCCGCATGCGGTGACACCGACCGTACTGCGGGGTCACCCAGCGTGATCAAGCCCCTGCGGTCAAGGGTTTGTCAAGTTTGACGCCGGCTCCGTGACGCCACGGCAGCGGGTCAGGAGCCGGTGACCGAGTGTGGCGAAGCAGCCACTTCGTGAACGCCGTCTTGAGACTGCGGCGCAGCGGAGGGAGCGCCGGCGGGCGGCGGCGTCGCTGCGGGCGCGGCCTCACGACGCAGGATGCAGATCCAGCCGACCATGAGGAACAGCCAGATGGCCGACACGTTCACACCAGCGCCCAGGCCCTCGGTGGTGACGCTGTTGATGAGGCTCGCAGTGAAGATCCCGACGAGCGTCGCGTGATCGACCCGAGCTGATCCGATCGCGCCCGGGCCGACGTTCTGTCGGGCCCACCGGCCGACACGTGCGATCGCGACACCCACCCCGATGATGAGTCCGAGCCACCAGGTGAGACCGGCGAGGCCGGCGTCGATCATCACGTTGATCAATGCGTTGTGGGCGCCGCCCAGCCCGGTCTCGTCGAAGAACACGCCCTTCGCCGAGGTGAAGCCGAGCCCGTGGAGCGGTCGGGAGACGAACGCGTCCCACGCAAGGGTCCAGATCTCGGTCCGGCGGTTGAACGTGCCGATCGATTCCACCGACTCGCCACGGTTCAGGTAGGTGATGATCGTCGGCCCGAACGCGAGCAGCGCCGCGCCACCGCCGACGAGGCTTCCGAGCACGAGCTGTGGCTTGGCCTTGACGCCCGAGAGGATCCAGGCCATGACCGCGAGCGCGACCAGCGCGCCACCGATCGAGCCCCGCGTGCGGGTGAGCAGGAGGAACACTCCGTGGAAGGCGAAGAGCAGCGCGTAGACGCCAGTCGGCCAGGGGAGAGGTGTCGGGTTGGCCGGCCGACGCGACGAGAGCCACAGCCCGAAGAGGATCGGGACCGACAGTGCGAGCATCGAGCCGGCGCTGACCGAGTGCACCGACAGCCAGGTGAATCGACCTTGCTGAGCATTGGTCGTCGGGGCGACGTAGGCGAGCCCGATGAAGATCGAGACGGTGAGCAGCACGATCCAGCCGTGGAGGAACTTCGACAACTGATCGAGTCGCCCGTCGGTCGCGATCACGTGCATCACGGCACCGATGATCACCAGCTGGACGGCGCGTGCGAGGCCCAACATCGGGAACATCGAGTAGAGCGCGCTGACCGAGGTGGTGAGGATGTAACCCCACATGCCGACGGTGAGCGCTGTCAGGCGCGGCTTCGTCGGCGCAAGGCGCCAGACGGCCCAGGTGCCGATCAGCGCATAGATGCCCAGCTCGAGGGCGATCGCAATGTCGATCGAGCCGCCCAGTGCGTCGTCGATCTCCCGGCGGCGGAACTTGTACTCCGTCGCCACGATCATCACGAGTGGGATCAGCCACAACCACCGGTCACGACCGACCATCGGCCTGGTGGTCGAACGGCCCCTCGACGAGTTCACCTGAGCTGGCGCGTGCGTGATCGTGGCCGTCCCGACGGGATGGGGAGGCTGAACAGGACGCTTTGCCGTTGCTGGCGGGTCGAACGCGCTCGTCTCGGTCGTCTCGGCCTGTCTGGCGGTGATGCTCTCCCACCTGAGCGGCTCGTCGATCGCAGGGGTCGGAGCGGTGGTCGGCTGTTCGAATTGTTCGACGGTCGTGTCGGCGGCAGGGACGTCTTCGTCGATAGGCGGAAGGGTGCGGAGGCGCCGGAGGAGCAGTGCCGCCCCGACGAACGTGCCGACCGCCAGACCGATCGGTACTGCATCGACGTCGGTGACGAAGGCGATCAACGTTGCGACCGAGATGCCGACGGCAGCGTCGACGATACGCACCATGAAGGCATCCCGCGAGTGGCCCCGAGCGACCAGTGCGTTGCCGGCGGGCACGCCGGCACCGAAGCCAGCAGCGAACGCGGCCCACGCAATCACGGCGAGCGCGGTCACCGCTTGGTCTTGGTCGGTCAGCAGCTCGGTGAGTGGGGTACGGAGCAGGAGTGCGATCAACCCGTACGCGCCCGCCGCAGCGCCGACGGCTGCCATGGCGAGCGGGACCGACGGGCGTAGGGCTCGCCTCTGCTTCGCCTGCGCCGAGTAGGTCGGCAGCAGGTAGACCCCAGCTCCGTTGACGATGGTGAGGATGGGTGCCAGCAGGAGACGAGCGGCCTCGAGGCGACCCAGTGCTTCATACGAGGCAGCGGTGAGGACGATCACACGGATGAGGGCCTGACTTCCGGGCCGCAACCCGATCTGTGCGGCTCGCCAGATGGCGAAGCTGGCCACCTCCCGGAGGCGCGACGGGCCGAGCAGCCCGCGTGACAATTCGTTCCGAGGAAGCTGGATGACCCCGACCGAGATCGCGACCGCCGCACCCGCGAGCAGGGAGAGCACGAGCGTTCGCAGGGCGAAGGTGTTTCCGGTGATGCCAGTGAAGGCGAGCAGGCCGAAGGAGCCCGCAGCGAAGGCGAGGTCGTTCCCGACCAACTTCCAGAACTCGCGGCGGGCGATCAGCAGGCGCCGGAGTGTCTCCTCGATCACCCAGGCGACCGAGGCGATGCCGAACAGTACGGCCGTGGTGCCGTCGACGCCGTCGACGGGCAGGCTCGCGCCGGTCGTCACCACGAAGGTGATCCCGATGATGACGACTTGCGAGCGAACGAGCGCTCGGCGAATGCCGGGGTCGAATCGGTCGAGCACGGTCAGCGAGTCGCCCAGCCAACCGCTCTGGACCGAGTTGACGGTGATCAGGATCGCGAAGAGCAGGCTGAACGCGCCGAGACCAGCGAGCCCGGTCTGACGCAGTGCGATCAGCTGGAGCACCAGGCTCGACCCGGCGACGACGGCCTGCGACAGGACGGCCGCGATCGGCTTGTTGGTTCCAGCTCGCTTCCGGAAGCCGGAACCGTTCGAGCCGGACTCAGCCGGGTCGGTGGTCGTGGGCTGAGCGCTCATGGGGATGGTGCTCTGGTCGAGAGCGTGGCGCGCCAGGTCAGCGCGGTGTCTCCGACTCGCGGTGGTCGAACACGACGCCGAACAGCGGAGTGCGGAGCACGTCGAGACGCTGACGCACCGTGTCGAGGTCGTGCGACTCTCCGCCACGGTCGACCACCATCACCACGCCGTCGGCAGTCGCCGACAGTGCCGAGCCGTCGGCTGTGGTCAGCAGCGGCGGGATGGAGATGAGGACGAGGTCGTACCGTGAGCGCACTCCGGTGAGGGCCTCGCGGCCCTGCTGGGAGCGGTAGAGGCTCGACGGGTCATCGATCGGGCGTCCGCCGGTCAGGAGGTCGAGTGTTGCTGCTCCGCCGACACCGATGGGTCGCCGGACCTCCTCGAAGGCGACCAGGCCAGCCATCAACTCGGTGAGTCCGCCATTGGTCTGGTCGATCTCGAACACCTTCGACAACGCTTTGCCGTGGGTGTCGCCGTCGACGACCAGGACGCGACGGCCTTCTCGGGCTGCGGCGGTGGCCATTCGCGCCACCGTCTCGGCGGCGTGGAGCGATGAGCGCGTCGGGCCGGCGAGCACCACACCGCCCTCGGGGTGGACCGCCCCGAGGCTCGTTGCGAGGAGCTGGTACTCCGCGCCGGGTGGCGTCGTCGGGACGAACGGACCCTCGGGGGAGCGCTGGATCTCGCCGAGCAGCGGCGCGCCGAGGGCCAGCGAGGCGTCGGAACCCGAGTTGACGACGGGTCGCCGCCCGGCCCGGAACCAGGCGAGAGCTGCCATGGCGAATGCTGCGAACAAGAGGCCAGCGAGGCCGAACTGGATGGCCGGAACGATCCGCGAGTCCTCCTCGACGTCGGGCGCATCGATGAATTCGACGCCTGCGTCGAACAACACCGCCTCGGTCCGGATCTCGGCGATGCGTGCATCGATGGCGGCGATGGAACTCGACTGAGCGTTCGGGTCGGCGATGAGTTGGTCGCGCTGGGCGTTCAGCTCGGCGACCTGGATGTCGGCTCGCTCCTGCGTGTCGGCTCGGGTGAGCAGCACGTAGTTGGTGACCACGGAGCTGCAGACGCGGAGCGCTCGCTCGGGGTCGGTCGCAGTGCAGTCGACCCGCACGTCGCTGCTCGACGTGGGTGAGGACACGACGATCTCATCGAGTGTGTCGAGCGTTTCGGCGGTGATGTCCTCGTCGTTGGCCCGCTGTTCGTCGATGTCGAGGACCACTGCGGTGAGCACGTTCGTCGAGGTGGCGAACTCGGCGCGCTGCTTGCCGTATCGACCCAGGTCGGCGGGGTTGCTGGAACCGTCACGGAACACCGGGGTCCCTCGCGGGTCGGTGAGATAGAGGGTGGTCGTGGCCGTCGAGGTGCCCGAGGCGGCGAGCGCGGCGACGGCGGCGAGGAGCCCGACCACGATCGTGATCGGGACGGTCCACGAGCGGAACCTCCAGAACGCCTCGACCGGGCCGATGCCCGAGGGGGACCCGACGGCGAGGGGCGCGTTATTCGGGGCGTTGGTCATCGTCGATTCATCGGCGGGTCGGTCGGATCGCTTGAGCGTTCTTTGACGATTCTCCCGCAGTCTTTCTCTCCTGCAGTCTCGCGTTCCGTCGGGCCGAGACGTCGTCAACCCCACGGAGTGCGGTCGAACGCCACGGAGTGCGTCGTCCACCCTCGGCAGAGGTCGATGGAACGATCATCGCCGCGCGGGGAGTGAGCGTCAGTCGCCTTCGAGTGGGATGCCTCGTTCGGCGATCGAGCGCAAGGTGTCTTCGAGGATGCCGAGCGACACCTCGCGCGTGTAGCGCTCGGTGAAGCGTCGACGGGCTGCCATGCCAAACGATGCGAGGTCGGGTTCGTTGGCCGCCCGGCGGAACGCAGCGGTGAGCCCGGCCACGGTGCGGTCGGCGACCCAGCCCGTCTCACCGTCGACGACGAGATCGGAGATGCCACCGGTTCGCGTCACCAGAGCTGGGCGGCCGCGTGCGGCTGCCTCGATCACGCCGCGACCGAACGGTTCGGGCCAGATCGAGGGCACGACGGTGACGGCACTCGACTCGACCCGACGAAGTGCTTCGTCATGTGGGAGCAGGCCGAGTGGCTCGACGCGATGTTCGGCCGACGCTCGCACGAGGTGCTCGAGCGGACCGCTGCCAGCGACGCGCAGGGTGCTCGAACGCCAGGCCTCTGATGCGACCCACGCCTCGATCATCTCGGCGACGCCCTTGTCTTCGGTGAGCCGGCCGGCGAAGAAGAATCCATCGCCATGGTCAGCGTGTTCGGGCCGGCCTGGATCGACGACGAAGTTCGGACGGACCCGGATGCGCTCGGGATCGAAGCCGAGGTCGATGAGGCTGTCGCGGACGAACTCGCTCACGGCCAGGAACGCGTCGACGGAGCGGAACGTCGAGCGATGGAGGCGGAGGCTCGCCGCCATCGGAACCGAGCGCAGCGGCGAGTCCTGGTAGCAGCCGTGTCGCACTGCCGGCAGATTGAGCCGAGAGCCGAGGCATGCCCGACAGTCGGCGCCGTCTCGGTACATCGTCGACCGAACACAGTTCATCCGGTAGCTGCGAACGCCGGCGGCGACCGGAACTCCTGCGGAACGGAAGGTCCGGATGACCGCAGGCGAGTGCAGCGGGAACAGGTTCTCGACGAGGGCGACGTGAGGTCGGAACCGGCGGAGGGTGTCGCGCACGCGCTCGATGCTGCGGCGGCTGTAGATCGGGCGCAGGGGTAGCTCGTGGAGCGGAATCGCCCCGCTGCCGATGGCGTCGCTGTCGGAACCGATGAGTTCGACGTCCCAACCGCGTTCACGGAGACCATCGACCTCGTCGAGCACCGAGAGGTTCTCACCCGACGCATTCTCGGATCGATAGAAGTTGTGGACGACGGCGATTCGCAGGCTCACAGCGTTGCCAGCATCTCACTCGGGGGAGGGATCGGTGCGCCGGCGGCGAGCAACTCGCATCGTCGGCGGTACATCGTGACGTCGCTTCCCGGAGGCCCCCATGTCGTATCTTCCCAGTCGAAGAGCGCGAGGCCGCGGCTGGTCCGACGCAGGTTGTACGGAGCGACGTCGCCGTGGATGGGGACGTAGTGATCGGGGGTGCCCGCCGGTTTCGGGAGGTCGGCGAGGCGTCGAGCGAGGTCGCGTTCGAAGGTTCCGAGTCGTGCGCCGACCGCTGGTCGCTGGCGGCCGCCGAGCCTGAAGGTCACCAGGTAAGCGACGCGTTCGTCGGGTAGATCGATGGTTCCGTGCGCCAACGGCTCGGGCGTCGCCACCCCGGGCACGGGGTCGGCAGCGAGGCGTTCCAGCACCTCGGCCTCGCGCTCGATGCCACGGCCTGGCGACCCGACCTTGATGACGACGAGATTTCCGGTCATGCGGCCGAGGAGGGAGAGCCTGGCGCGGCCGGTCTGACGCGGGAGCACCGCGCCGATCAGCCGCATCGTCGGCAGCGCGCGCTCGAGACGTTCGCCCAGGTCGGTGAGGCCGGTGCTCGGCCACTCGGCAGGTGGCGCCTGATTGAGCAGCGCCGCGCCCGAGAGTCCCACGATCGTCGCGCCGAGGCGATCGACGGCGCGCCGCCGCCAGTCGGTGGTGCCCGTGAGCGCGGGGAGCCCGGCGCCCCGACGGCCGGACGTCGGTTCGACGAGGAGCCGCGGAGCGAGCGGCACCTGTCGCCAGTCGGCCGGGCGACTCACGAGTCGACACCGTCCTGCTGCCACGGATCGGCGCCCGGACCGGAACGGTCGATGAGTGCCTGGTACAGCGTTTCGAGTGCGGCGAGGCCGCGGGCGGGCGCGTACTCCCGCTCGAAGCGGGTGCGTGCGGCGGCGCCGACCTCGTCGACGGTGGTGTCGTCGAGTCGGAGGATGCACTCGGCCAGCGCGTGCTCATCGCTGCCGGGAGCGATCAGCGACGACGGGGTGTTCGTGATCCGGGGTGCGTCGCTCGAGGTGGTGGCGACGATGGGTACTCCCGCGCTCATCGCCTCGAGCAGTACCATGCCGAACGGTTCGTACCATTCCGACGGGAATGCGAAGGCCCTCGCTCGGAGCAGCCGTTCGCGAACCTCGGAGCTGTCGATCCAGCCCACGAAGTCGACACCTCTCGGAGCGGCCTCTCTGGCGAGGTCTGCGAGCGGGCCGTCGCCGACGACGGTGAGTCGGAGGTCGAAGTCAGGAGTGCTGGACGCTCGATCCCACGCCCGAAGCAGTGTTTCGAGTCCCTTGCCGGGGGCGAGGCGGCCGATGAACACGACATCGCACGAGGCTGACGGTGGCGCTGCGCGCGGGCCGGGGTCGTCGGTGAAGTGCGGTTTGATGACGAGCCGATCGGCGGGCACCCCGATGTCGACGAGTCGATCGGCCATGAAGCGGCTCGGAGCCACGAAGCGGTCGACGCGTTCGAGGACCCCGCGACGGCGAGACACCATCACCTCCGTCGCTGCGATGGCCGAGAGCACGCGCGAATCGCGATAGCACCCGTGGACCACACCGCTCCACGGGGTGCGGTCGACGCAGGCCGTGCACACCGACGACCCTCGGAACAGCGTCGAGTTGAGGCAGCCGAGTCGATAGTTGTGCACGGTCACGGCCAATGGTGTGCCGTGGTCGGCGATCGCATCGATGACCGAGGTCGACAACGAGAACCAGGTGTTGTGGAGGTGAGCGAGATCGGGTTGGTGCTCGTCGAGGAGGTCGCGCACCCGCCGGTACTGTTGGCGGTTGTCGAGACTGCGAGCGAGAACCTTGATCGCGTCGACCGATCCGGGAGGGTTGTGGGCGAGGTGCTGAACGACCTCGTGACCACCGTGGCGCAGCACGGCGGCCTCGGCTGCGACGACGGTGTCTTCACCTGCTGGGATCCGGTATCCGGCATGGAGCTGGAGGATGTTCACGACGTGGGGTCCGTTCCGCCGAATCGGGGCCACGGGGGTCGGTCGCCCAGGAGCTCGGTGAGTGCGTCGACATCGGGTCGGAACCGGGCGACGAGCCGAGCTTCGATGTCGGGGTCGATCGAGCTCGGCCGAGGTGCGGCGTTGCGATGGACACCTGCGTCGGTCATCGGCTCGACGCCGAGACGCCCGGTGATGCGTTCGAGCACCGCAGCAGGGTCGGCGTAGTACCGCTCGGAGAAGTCGATCAGCAATCGATCGCTCCCGACGGTGTCGAACCACCGGCGGAGGGAGTCGGTGTACTCGCTCTGGGCGGCGAACGTCTGCTGCTCGTGGGGGAAGCTCACGTCGAGATCGCCGTCGGCGAGTCGCTCGTGGTCGTTGCCGACGCGTGCGGTCTCGGCGTCGAGCGCGGCACCGAGGGGGAGCGTCTCGACACCGTTGCGTGTCTGCTCTGCCCAGTGCGAGATCGTTCGCTCGATGGGGTCGCGGAGCAGGACGACGAAGAATGCATCGGGTGAGATCGTCGAGGTGGGTGCGTTCGCCACGCGGCGTGGTGCGCAGGGGTGGAACAGCAGATACGGGCTGGCTTCGGCGGTGAACGCTGCTCCCACCGAGCGCCGACGGCGCTCGACGGTCAGACGCGTCGGGAAGTGACTGCGATACCACGAGTCGCCGCGGTGAAAGTCGGTGTCGAAGTAGTGAACGCCCTTCTGGTTCTCGCGCAGGGGGAGTCGGTTGGCGGAGGGAACGAGCGGCAGCATCGCCGGATGACGCTCGAGATCGCGGAAGAGTGAGGTCGTGCCACCGCGCTTCGTGCCGATGATGATCAGTTCGGGTCCGCGGCGACTTCGTGAGGTGGCGACTGCACCGGAGCGGACGACTCGCCGGCCTGCCCCTCGGACGCCGGTCGTGATGGCGGATCGGGCGCGTCCGCTGATCGTGTCCAGCGGTTGGCCGCCCATGTGTCGGACACTACCGGCCCGTCCTCGCCCGTTCGGTGGACCCGCGAGGGCGTGAATCGACCCCCCCGGCGGGCCGGGCAGCGCGCTGTTGTTCACGCGGTGTACATCAAGATCACACTGGGTGATGCGCAGGTGTTGGTAGCTTCTCCTCACTACTCTCAGCGGGCGCTAGGGGGGAACTGGGTGCGAGTGGAACAAGGTGAGGTGCGACGTCGTCGAAAATCCGGTCACCGACGGCTGCTGTCTCAAGTTCCTGGACACGCTGCCGATGCAGATGGTGTGAAGCAGGAGGACGACGTGATCAGGTGGGCGGGCGGCTGGGCGATGCCGGCGGTCGATCGCGCTGGGCAGACCCTCCGTTCGGTCGGACGACCGCTCTCCTCCCCCGATCCCGACGTTGGGGAATCTTCGTCGCACCTCGACCGTCAGGACATCGCGACCGTCACACGGCTTCGACCGCTCCCGACGGTGCGTCGACCACGAACGTTCTACGTGGCGGCGGTCAAACCAGCGTTCGACCGAGTGCTGGCGGGCCTCGGACTCGTCGTCGCTGCGGTTCCGATGGGACTCATCGTTGCGTCGATCAAGGTCACCATGGGTGCCCCGGTCCTCTTCCGCCAGCCGCGTGTCGGCCGCGACGGGGAGGTCTTCGACGTCCTCAAGTTCCGCACCATGCGGCCCGACCGTCGGCGGAGCAGCAGTCCGGTCGCCCAAGACCGTCGCATCACACACAAGACCTCTGCCGACCCTCGCCACACGGCGCTCGGCGGGTTCCTCCGCAAGTACAGCCTCGACGAGCTCCCCCAGCTCATCAACGTCGCTCGGGGCGACATGAGCATCGTCGGTCCACGTCCTGAGATCGAGTCGGTCGTGGCCGAGTACCCGAAGGGTCTCGATCAACGCCACTACGTCAAGCCGGGCCTGACCGGGCTCTGGCAGATCTCGGCGCGAGGCGATGGCCCGATGCACCTCAACGGCGAGTGGGACATCGAGTACGTCAAGCGAGTGTCGTTCCTCACCGACCTGTCGATCGTGCTGCGCACTCCGCGCGCCATGTTCGGCGAGCGACTGGGTTCTTGATCGTCGGGCTGCTCGTCAGGAGTAGCCGATGTGTAGTGGTTCGGCCGGCGTCGGTCCGACCTGGCGGCCGAGCTTCTGCTTCGCCAGCGCCACCAAATAGCGCGGGTTGAGGATCAGGTAGCGCCGCCAGAGGCGCTTCGGGTTGGCGACTAGGCGTTGGGCCCACTGGAGCCCGGCGCGTTGGATCCACTCGGGTGGTTCGGCCTGGAGGCCGGCGTGGAAGTCGAAGGCTGCGCCCACGGCGAGGGCTGGCATCGAGAGACGCTCCATGTTCTCGGCGACGAACACCTCCTGGCGGGGGCAGCCGAGTCCGACCATGGTGATCTTCGCGCCGGTCGCCTTGATGTCGGCGCAGATCTCGTCGAGTTCCTCGGGGGTCGAGGTCGCGAACTTCGACGGTCGCATGCCGGCGATCTGCAGGCCAGGGACGAGCGTGGGAAGGCGCTCGGCGAGGTGGTCGAGTGTGTTCTGCTCACTGCCGTACCAGAAGACCGGAAGGCCGGCCTCGGCGGCGGCCCGACAGACATCGAGGGTGAGGTCCGGCCCGTACACGCGGTCGGGAAGGCCCGCGTCGTGGAGCCAGTTCATGGCCCACCGAACGGGTTGGCCATCGGGGGTGACGAGGTGCAGGCGGTTGAGTCTGCTGATGTGCTCGGCGTCGTCGAAGCCGGTCATCACTCCGTGCACGGCGAGTGCCGACACGCCGTACGGTTCGCCTGCTTCGGCTGCGGCGATGATGCGCGAGACCGCAGCCTCGTAGTCGACCGCGTCGATCTGGACGCCGAGGAGATCGACCTTGCCGTGGTCGATCATCGGGCGGGGACCCAGCGGTCTTTGTTGGCCTCGAACATCTCTTCGAGAATGGCCCGCACGTCGTACTCGAGCTTCCAGTCGGGGTAGTGCTCCTCGAACCGGCCGTTGTCGCCGATCCACCAGATGTGATCGCCGATGCGGTTGTCGTCGACGTAGGTCCAGTCGAGCTGCTTGCCGGTGATGTCTTCGCAGATCGAGATCGCTTCGCGAACCGAGCAGTTCGAGAAGCGGCCACCGCCGATGTTGTAGACCTCGGCGACGCGGGGCGCACGCCACACCTCTTCGAAGCAGTTGATGAGGTCGGTGGAGTGGATGGCGTCACGCACCTGCTTGCCGAGATAGCCGAACACCCGGTACGGGATGCCGCTCATCGTGCAGCGCATGACGTAGGCGAGGAAGCCATGGAGTTCGGCGGCCGAGTGGTTCGGGCCGGTCAGGGTGCCGCCCCGGAAACAGACGGTCTTCATGTCGAAGTAGCGGCCGTACTCCTGGACGACCACGTCGGCGGCGACCTTCGAGGCTCCGAACAGGCTGTGCTTGGTCATGTCGATCGACATGTCTTCTCTGATCCCAGACCAATATGTGTGCTCCGGATCGATCTCCCAGCGAGTCTCCTGTTCGATGAGCGGAAGCCGGTTCGGGTTGTCGCCGTAGACCTTGTTGGTCGAGGTGAAGATGAACGTGGCATCGGGGCAGTGCTGGCGAGTGTTCTCGATCAGGTTGAGTGTGCCCACGGCGTTCACGTCGAAGTCGGTGAATGGCTCTCGGGCCGCCCAGTCGTGTGAGGGTTGGGCCGCCGTGTGGACGACCACCTCGATGGCGGTGCCGTACTCGCGGAACATCCGGTCCATCGCATCGCGGTCACGGATGTCGAGGGTGGCATGGGTGTACGAGTCGCCGAGCTCCTGCTCGAGGCGGCTCGCCATCCAGGCCGTCGATGAGTCGTCGCCGAAGAAGACCTTCCGCATGTCGTTGTCGACACCGACGACGTGAAGACCGAGGCCGGCGAATCGTCGTGCCGCCTCCGATCCGATCAAGCCGGCTGAACCGGTGACCAGTGCAATTCCCATACGGAGATGCATCGTACGTTCGGTGGCAGAACTGAACCGGAGATGGGGTGGCGATTGTCTACACTCGTCGGACGTGCTGGAACGCAGGGGGTTGACAGGGTTGAAGCCCTCCTCCCTCGATCTCCGAACCGACGAGTTACGCGATCTCGTGCGCCGCTCTCGTGAGGTCGTGTTGCTCGCTGCGGCGACCGGGGCGATCACCGGAACCTTCGTCTACTGGTTCGAGTTCATCGTCGTCGAGGTGCTCCTGCACGAGCTCGAGTCGTGGGACTGGTGGTGGGGGTTGATCATCCCGCCGCTCGGCCTGGTCGCCTCGGCCATCATTCTCGCCACCGTCGGTCGAGGGGCATCGCCGGCGACGTCCGACGAGTATCTCCGCTCGTTCCACGACCCCGAGTACCCGCTGCGATGGCGAGCGTTCGTCGCTCGCGTCGGGGCTGCCATCACCACGCTCGGATCGGGCGGGGCGATGGGACTGGAAGGCCCGTCGATCTACGGCGGGTCGGCACTCGGCGCCGCGATCCAGCGGCGGCTGCCCGAATCGTTCCGAGGGGCCGACTACCGGACGTTGCTCGTCGCCGGTGCAGCGGCGGGTGTGGCTGCGATCTTCAAGGCGCCGGCCACCGGAGCGATCTTCGCGCTCGAAGTGCCGTTCCGTGATCAGATGGCCCGGCGCATGCTGCTGCCGGCACTCGTCGCCAGTGGATTCGGCTACCTCACCTTCGTTGCGTGGAGCGCTGGTAACACGAACCCGATCTTCTTCGTGAGTGACGAGACGCGGTCGACGTCGCTCTTCGACTTCACCGACATCTTCGGCGCCATCCTCGTCGGGGCGGGCTGCGCGATCGGGGCGCGCGTGTTCGCGAAGGCAATGCGTACGGCGAAGGCGTTCACGCTGCGGCCGGTCGTGTCTCGTCTGGCGATCGCCAGCCTCGCCGTGTCGGCGACCTTCCTCGTCACCCGGATGCTCACCGGCGACGGTCTCGATCCGTCGTCCGGCGAGAGCTTGTCGTTGGGCTCTGGTTTCGAGGTGATCGTGTGGCTGGGCGAGGAGCACGCGATCTGGCTGCTGGCCGCGGTGTTCCTGCTGCGGATGGTCGCCACGGGGGCCACGCTCGCCGGTGGCGGCGTCGGTGGTGTGTTCATTCCGCTCGTCGTCGGCGGCGCGATCGTCGGTCGCATCGTGGGCGAGATCTTCGGCACCCTCGACCCGCAGCTCTACGTGCTCCTCGGCATCGCTGCGTTCCTCGGGGCCGGGTACCGCGTCCCGCTCGCGTCGGTGATGTTCGTGGCTGAGGCGACCGGCCAGCCCGGCTTCATCGTGCCAGCACTGTTCGCCGCCGTCGCCGCCGACCTGGTGATGGGCGAGGTGTCGGTCACCACCTTCCAACGCTCACCCAACACCGACGCCTAGCGCGTTACCGCTGGTGTCAGACACCAGCTGTAACGCGTGCACGTCAGTTGTCTAGGTTCGGCGGGATGTCGGGGGAGCGAGTCACGATCACGACCGAGCTGCAGGGGACGATCGTCGACCGGTATGTCGACACCGGGTCGCCGGTCAGCGCAGGAGCCGTGGTGGCGCTCATCGAGTCGATGAAGATGCACCACGAGATCGTGTCGCCGATCGACGGTGTCGTCGACGAACTCCTCATCGACACCGGCACCACACTGATGGCGGGCGACCCGGTGATGCACGTCGCCGCTGGCGTCGCTGTGGCCGACGCCACGGACCGCAGCCCGAGTGGCGAGGTGCTGCCACCTCCAACTGGCGAGCTCCGTCGACCCGACTTGCCGCCGAGCGGCCTCGATCGTCCCGACCTCGCCGAGGTCATCGATCGGCACGCAGCAGGTCTCGACCCAGCCCGCCCCGATGCGGTCGAGAAGCGACGCGCCCGCGGGCGGCGAACGGCCCGCGAGAACGTGGCGGATCTGATCGACGACGGAACACTCGTCGAGTACGGCCCAACCGTGGTGGCGGCCCAGCGGCGCCGCCGTGAACTCGACGACCTCATCGCCAACACACCAGCTGATGGGTTGATCGGAGGCCTCGCCGAGGTGAACAGCGAGCTCTTCGGTGCCGGCGGTCGTGCCTCGAAGGTCGCGGTGATGTCGTACGACTACACGGTGTTGGCCGGAACGCAGGGTTACCAGAACCATCGGAAGAAGGACCGGCTGATCGAGGTCGCTGAGCAACTCGACGTGCCGATCGTGTTCTTCACCGAGGGCGGCGGCGGCCGCCCGGGTGACACCGACGCCCACGGCATCAGCGGGCTCGACTGCCTGGCGTTCTGGTGGTTCGCCGAGCTGTCGGGCTCGGTTCCGATCGTGGGGATCAACGCTGGCTACTGCTTCGCGGGCAACGCGGCGATCCTCGGGTGCTGCGACGTGGTCATCGCCACCGAAGACTCCAACATCGGCATGGGCGGCCCGGCGATGATCGAGGGAGGTGGTCTCGGTGTGTTCGCCCCGACCGAGGTGGGTCCGATCGAGGTCCAAGGATCGAATGGTGTGGTCGACATCGTCGTCGCCGACGAGTCCGAAGCGGTCGCCGTCGCCAAGCGGTACCTGTCGTACTTCCAGGGGTCGGTCGACGAGTGGTCGGCACCCGATCAGGCCGAGCTGCGTGACATCGTGCCGCTCGATCGGTTGCGGGCCTACGAGATCCGCGCTGCGATCGATGGGATCTTCGACAGCGACTCGGTGCTCGAACTTCGGCGCGATTTCGGGCTCGGCATGATCACGGCGCTCGCTCGCATCGAAGGGCGTCCAGTCGGTGTCGTGGCGAACAACCCGAAGCACCTCGGTGGGGCGATCGACTCCGATGGATCCGACAAGGCGGCACGGTTCATGCAGCTCTGCGACGCCCACGGGCTGCCGATCGTCACCCTGTGTGACACGCCGGGAATGATGGTCGGTCCCGAGGTCGAGCAGACCGCTCTCGTCCGGCATTGCTCTCGGCTGTTCACCACGGGGGCCAACCTGTCGGTGCCGATGGCCACCGTGGTCACCCGGAAGGCCTACGGGCTGGGCGCTCAGGCGATGATGGGCGGGTCGACCAAGGCGCCATTGGCATGTGTGGCGTGGCCGACCGGCGAGTTCGGTGGCATGGGACTCGAGGGAGCCGTGCGGCTCGGTTACCGCAAGGAGCTCGAGGCGATCGAAGATGCGGACGAACGCGAGGCGCTGTTCCAGGAGATGGTCGACCGCATGTACGAGCACGGCAAGGCGCTGAGCGTCGCCTCGTACTTCGAGATCGACGACGTGATCGACCCCGCCGACACCCGACGCTGGCTCACGACGCTCTTCGATGCCGCACCTGAGACCCACCGGTCCGTCGTCGGCCGCCGCAATGCCCGCCCCAACATCGACACCTGGTGACTCGACCTCGTTCTCGTGCACAAGTTCGCGGTCCAGGCGCGCAGCAGTGCACGAGACGGGAACGGGTCAGAGGCCGCAGCCGGTGGTGAGGACCTCGGTGAGGGTCGAGCCGTCGTAGGTGTAGACGATCACGCTGGCGCCGTCGACGAACCAGGTGTGCACCAGCACTTCGGCGATGCCGTCGCCGTTCAGGTCGGCGACGTCGAGCACCCGATAGCTGTCGAACGGCGGCGTGGCCGCAGGATCGGCGTCGACCGGTGTGAAGCTCTTCTCGACCTCGGTGGCGGCCTGGGTATCGGCGTCGATGAGGAGGAGGGCGGAGAACCCCGCTGGTGGCGCGGTGTCGCCCTCCACCCGCTCGTTCTCATGGCCGAACACGACGAGGACCTCGGTGTCGCCGTCGCCGTCGAGATCGCCCACGATGGTCTGGTCGACCTCGCCTGCCTGTGTCTCGACACCCGTGCCAGCGAAGGCAGCGACCCCTGCGTCGGCATAGGCCTGGATGGTCTCGTCGATCGGCACGGCCTCACGCGGGTGCGTGTCCCACGTGGTCGGGAGCGCAATGGCTCGGTATCCGAAGCCGGGGATGTCGGGCACCCCGGCGTTGGGTGCAATGACTGGGCCGGGGATGGAGCCGGTGCCCTCGTCGAAGCACGCTTCGGCAGCCTCGCCGGCGGTCCCCGTGACCGGGGTCTGGCCGACTTCGCTGATTGCGACGTTGACACCGCTCGTCAGGTCGTATCGGATCGGAGCGCCGCCGTCGTCGAAGGCCCGCTCCCAGCCGTCGCCCGTCCAGCGGCCGAGGTACAGCCAGGCATCGCTGTTCGACCCGGCGAAGATCGGTGTCGACACACCGGTCGGCTGGCGACTCGGTGGCGGCACGGTCGTGGTGGTCAACGGGGGAGCGGTGGTCGTGCTCGCCGGGGCGACCGTGGTGGTCGTGGTGGACGCGACCGTGGTCGTGGTTGACGACTCGACCGTGGTCGTCGCAGCGAACGTCGGCGCCGAGGCGGTGTTGGCCGGCTCCTCCTCCGAGCACCCGGCGGCGATCAGGGCTAGGGCTCCAAACGCTGCAGCGGTACGCCGGAGGCCAGGGCTCGATCGGTTCGATGTCGCCGTGCGCTCCATGGCGGACAGTCTGCCTCGGCCGGAGCCAGGTTCAGAGGGCAGGCCAGGTACGTCGACGTGGGCGGCGCCGCCCCGACGGGCTTCGACGCCGACGGTCGCCGAGCTGCCACTGACGGCGCCAGCTGGAGTACTCCGGGCCGGTCAGCCTGGGTGAACTGCCACCGGCAGCTCGCTGGCTCGCGGTCCAGTAGTCGGTGAGCGCTTCGTCACCGAGACGTTCCATCGCGGACTGGATGCGTGCGTTGAATCGGCGGGTGTTCTCGTCGTCGCCCGGCCACATCGGTGCACCGAACGTGACGGTGGTGCGGCCGGGCTTGGGCCGCTTGGCCCCCTTGCCGAAGATCTCACCGGTGCCGTCGATGAACACGGGCACCACGGCGACACCGGTTCGGGCCGCGAGGTACGCGGCGCCACCCTTGAACTCCTGGCCCCAGCCATCGGGAGAACGGCCGCCCTCGGGGTAGATGATGAGGCTGTTGCCGTCGGCGATCAGGTCGCGAAGGCGATCGCTGGTGGCCCGGCCGGTCACCTCGCGGTCGATCGGGATCGCGTTGAGCGACAGCGCCGACACGACCGCCTTCCACTGGGCGTCGAAGAAGTAGTCGGCTGCTGCGGCGACGACGAGGTCGCGTCGCCATGCTGCAGGAATCGATCGGATCATCAGCCCGGTGTCGAAGTGGCTGTGGTGGTTCGGGGCGAAGATCACGGGTGCGGGCGACTCGTCGTCGCCGGCTGCGAGCTCGAGGTCGGACAGCCGATCGAGGCCGTGGATCTTCGGGCTGGTGAGCGTCCGGACGGCGAGTCGCATCGGCCCCTCGACGATCACGCCGCGTGCGGCGCGAGCCAGTGGTGAGCGGGCCCACTCGGTGTCGTAGGCGCCGCCGAGCTTCGACGGTTCCTTCGGGACCTCGACCGATCGGGGCGCAGTCGGCTTCCGGTAGGGAAAGCCCTTCCGGGCCAGCGGCGCCGCAGCTCGACGGAGCGCACCCTCGGCGATTCCCGAGGCGCGCTGGGCCACCTTGATCGAGCGGCGGCCGACAGCATCGGGGCGCTGGGCTCGGCGGATGTAGGCCGACATCGTCAATCGCGGCTCACTTCACGTCGGCGACCAGAACGCCGGGCACGTGGAGGTGGCTGATGGTCGGGTTGCGGCCGACGACGTCGGAGGCGATCTCGAGCGCATCGTTCATCGTCGAGGCGGGGGTGAAGCCGAGGCGGCGCACCGCCGGCGCATGCCCGCCGACGATGATCACACGACCGGCGTGCTGCTGGCCGTGGGCGCCCCAGTACCAGGCGTAGAACGGGTGCACACCGTGGTAGGCGTAGCTCGTGCGGTAGAGGTGGCGGTACCACTCGTCCTCGGCGTACTTCTTCTCCCACTTGGTCGACATCTCGGCCGGGTCGGTGGTGTCGGCGAGCACCTCGTCGAAGAAGTCGATGTAGCTCGGGTGGTGCACCGGGTGGAAGTCCTCGTAGGTCGGGTGGGTCATGATGACCACGCCGCCCTCACGCACCAGCGGCTTGCCGCGGTACATGTTGAACAGGTACCCGAGGCCCATGCACATGACGAGGATCGGGTTCATGATCGACTCGGGGTTGTACGGGCTGATGAACGGGATGCCCATCGTGAGGATGTCGGTCTGGCCCTCGACCTCGACGAGGTGCTGCTCGTAGACGTTCTGCAGCGTCACCTCGTGCACCGACTCGGTGAACCCTGCTTGCACGCTGGTGGTGCGGTAGGGCGCCTCGATGTTGTGGAAGATCTTCCGCTTCGTCGTGTTCGGCATCTTGTTCAGTGCCTTCGACGTGCCGAGGAACAGCGCCCGGTCCTTCGCCGTCCACTCCCACTCGCGCTTGGCGAGGAACTCGAAGGGGGAGGGGAACGCCTCGGTGTTGATCGTCGTCTCGACCTGGAACACCGTCGGCCCGGAGTCGCGGAGCACCTTGCCCATCCGCCAGATCGAGTGGTGCAGCGCCGAGTGATGGCGGTCCATCAGGCTCTTAGTGTTCTGCAGCGACTCGGGATTGTGGTGGTGGCTGAGGCAGCGGTAGCTGGCGAGGCCGGTGACCAGCGACTTCCATCCACCGTCCATCGCGACCTGGTTGACGTTGGCGTACACGACGAGGTCGGACTCAGCGGCGCGCTTGTTGATCTCGAGCACTTCACCGTGATCGGTCTCACCGACGATGGCCAGGTTCTCGTGATCTTCGGCGTCGTGGTTATAGAGCTGGCCGCGCGGCATGAAGGCGTCGACCACGCGGTCGCCGAGCACATGGCGCATCTCGTACTCGTGCATCCGGCGGTGCAGGCCGAGTGCGGCGATGATGTGGACGTCGTCGACCCCGGCCTCGGCGGCCATGTCGAGCACGGCTTCGACGATGCGCTGGCGGTTGTCGGGCCGCTGCATCTTTGGCAGCGAGAGGCTGACGTCGTCGAAGGCGATGGTGAGCTTCATCCCGGGCTTCAGCAGCGCAGGAAGCGGGTCCATGTCGATCGGGTTGAGCAGCGCTTCGCGGATGTGGTGATCGAGGTGATCGAGACCCTTGAGCGGCTCGGGTGGGTAGATGATGCGACTGCGATCGGCGGGCAGGCGTTCGAGGCTGAAGCCCTCACCACGCCAGAACAGGGTGGGCGGCGTCGAACGGTCGACGTCGAGCACGAATCCAGGACGGGGCATCAGCGACTGCTTTCTCGAATCTCAACTGGGGTCAGACCCCAGTTGGTACGAATCTCATCTGGGGTCTGACCCCAGTTGGTGCGTGGGGTGGTCATCGCAGGTCGAAGGCGATCTTGGTGGCGCCGCGGCGGCCAGCGGCTGCGGCATGGGCGATGGCGTCGACGTGGTCGTCGAGCGAGTACGTGGCCGACACGAGCCGCTCCGCATCGAGCGCAGTGACGGTGTCGATGGCAAGCTGGAACGTCGAGGTGGTGGTGCCGTCGCCGAGCGTTTCGGTGCCGTAGGTGTAGGCGCCCTTCATCTCGATCTCGCGGTGCCAGAGGCCGGTGAGGTCGAGGGTGACGTCGGCGGGCATGCCGAGCAGCACGATCCGGCCGCCGGGGCGGGTGATGCGGATCGCATCGGCGATCGAGGCGGCCGAACCGACGGCGTCGATCGTGACGTGGGCGCCCGACGAGAGAATCGGTTCGTCGGGGTCACCGATGAGGTGGCAACCGACCTCGCGTCGAACAGCACGGTCGATGTCGGAGCCACCTGCGACTCGGTCGGCGCCGGCAGCGGCTGCGAGGTGCTGCTGGTGCGGGTAACGGCCACTGGCCACGATGCGCACGTTCGGCACGTACCGGCGGAGGCCAGCGATGGCGGCGAGGCCCATGGTGCCGGCGCCGATGACGGCGACGACGGGGTCATCGGCGCGGCTGGTGACGGGTGCGGCCATGAGCGCGGCGTGGATGCCTCCGGCGAATGGCTCGACGAGGACGGCGCGCTCATCTGGGAACTCATCGACCGGTGCTTCGAGCCGGTGGAGCTGCGACTCGTGGGCCCAGAACCAGGGCGCCCAGCCGCCGCCGGTCGAGCAGCAGAAGCCGGTCTGGATACCGGGCTCGATGCCGTTGGCACTCGTGGTCGCGAGATGGGCGTGGTCGTCGCCATCGGCGGGGCAGGCTCCCTCGAACGGGGGAGTGAGGCCACGGGCGGCATGGCCGAGCACCGGCTCGAGGATGACCCGCTCGCCGCTCTCGAGTTCGCCGACCACCTCGTGGCCGGGCACGAACGGGAAGCTCACCCAGTTCTCGAAGTATGTCGACGCATGGCCGTCGACGAGCGCGAGGTCAGACCCGCAGATGCCGGCGAGGCGGGTGCGCACCTGGTGCCAGCCCTCACCCCCAGGACGCTCGGGGTCGTCGATCGTCCGATGCTCGAGCGGCCCGAGCTTCGCGGCCCCGCCGGGCGACACCGCTGACACGATGCGCGCCGCACCGAACTTGCCCACCTTGCGATCGATCCTCAACGCCCTCATGCGAACTTCCTCCGGCGTTCGCGCTCGGTGAGGAGCTCACCGATCGGGAGGAACGGCTGGTGGCTGCCCTGGGCTTTCGACCAGTGCTCGACCAGCCAACCGCGCTTGCGGGCGATGGCGGCGAGGCGCGTCTCGGGGTTGACCGCAACCGGGAAGCCGACGGCCTCGAACAGCGGCAGGTCGGACGATGAGTCGGCATAGGCGACGCACTCGTCGGCGCGAATGCCCTCGGCCTCGCAGTACTCGAGCAGGATGTCGGCGCGGGCCTCGCCCGTCGGCGGCACGGTGACCATCTCGCCGGTGTAGCGGCCCTCGGGGGTGACGCTCATCTCGGCGGCGACGATCTCGTCGAACAGCGGTCGCAGGCCTTCGACGGCGAAGTCGAGCGCACCGGTGATGAGGATCGTGCGGTGCCCGAGTGCGCGGTGCTCACGCACCCGGCGGAGCCCCTCGGGGAACGCCTTGGTGACGATGAGCTGGCTCAGCATCTCGGCGGCGTCGGTCTGGATCTGCTCGACCGGGGCGTCTTCGTACCGTCGGTAGAAGTGGCGGAGGAAGTCGGTGCGGTCTTGCCGGTCGAGCTTCAGCAGTCCGGGTGCCTCGGTGATGGTCTTGAGCACGTAGCGGGCTCGCTCGGCCGGGTCGAGGCGGCGCGTGGCGAGCCACGAGAAGCTCTCGACGACGTTCGATGCGATCAGGGTGTTCTCGAGGTCGAACGCAGCGAGCTGGCGCTTCGGGTCGAGCACCTGCTTGCGCATGCGGACCATGCGGTCGGTCGACTTCGAAGGACCGGGCGTGGTCTTCACGCGGGCGTGCTGGATGATCGACGGGAGATGGATCTCGTTGACGTAGCGGATCCAGTCGACCGAGCGCGGGTCGAAGTTGAAGTCGGCCTGGTCGGCGGGGTCGAGGCGGCCGTGGAGATCGAGCAGGTTGTCGACTTGGTAGATCGCCTCGCACTCGGTGTACAGGCCGTAGAGCTCGACGTACTCGAGCGCCGTCTCGACCTCGAGTCGCTTCTCCTCGAGAGTGGCCGACAGCTCGGCCTGCTTGCCGCGGAGGGGGAGCGTCTGCAGCACCTTGTCGGCGGCGTTGAGGGTCTTCTTGGCTCGGGTGAGCTGGGTCTGCACCCGGCCGCGGCCGGGGAAGCGCCACTCGGGGACGACGATCGGCTGACCCCGCTTGTCGTAGACCGGGTTGCGGGTGAACCACGCCGACACGTTGTCGACGAGGGTGCGGTACTTGAGGGGGTTGATGCCACCGGACGCGACCTGCGTGATGGCGGGGGCTTCGTCGGGTCCGGCGGCGGCGACACCGATGATCGCGGCGACCACGAGGTCGACCGGGATGACGTCGACGGTGCCCTCGGGAACGCCGGGGAACTCGCGGAGCAGGCCGCGGGCGTAGGAGATGATGACCGGCTCGGCCATGCGGAAGCCGCGGATCCAGCCGGGCTTCGGCTCGGCCCAGGCCGACTCGATGATCGACGGCCGCACGATCGAGAGCGGGACGTTGCCGCCGTTGTCGGCGACGGTGTCGGTGACCGCCTGCTCGCCGAGCGCCTTGGTGAACGCGTACGCATCGGGCCAGCCGACGCTGGCGGCACGGGAGCGTCCGGCCTGCACCAGCTCGTCTTTCACCCAGCGGGTGCGGAGCTGTTCGGTCTTGGTGGCCAGTGCGGGGGCGCCGGCGGCGCCGAGTTCGGCGCGGGCCGCCTTGCGGAACTCCGTGAGCTGCTCGGGCTCACGGGAGCGGGCGTCGATGTCGGACCGAAGGCGACGGGTGGCCTGCACCTCGGTGCGCCAGTCGATGCCGATGTCGAACGGACCCTGGCTCACGAGGATCTCGGGGGCCTTGCCTCGGCGGTTGCCAGCGACGTAGCAGGTCGACACGGCCACGAGGTGGGGTGTCACACCCAGGTCGGCGCAGAGTTGGGCGATGCGGACGGGCCCGAGCAGGTTGATCTCCACGGCCGAGTCGAGCGGACTGTCGAACGACACCGCAGCGGCCGAGTGGATGATGACGTCGGCGGTGGCCCAGATCTCACGGTCGACGTCGTTCAGGCCGAGGCCATCCCGGGTGACGTCGCCAGCGACGGTGGTGACTCTGCCTGCGACGGCGTTGTCGAAGTCGTCGCCGTGCTCGGCGCGGAGTCGATCGAAGGCGTCGTTCTTCAGGATCTCCTTCTGGGTGCGCCGGGCAGCCGGGGTTCGCTTGCCGTCGCGCACGAGCAGGATCAGCTCACAGTCGGGGATGCCGCGCAGCAGGCGTTCGGCGAGGGCGGTGCCGACGAAACCGGTGCAGCCGGTGACCGCGATCTTCTTGCCGCTCAGCCGGTCGGCGATGCGCGTCAGCGGCACGCGTTCCTGGTCGTTGTCGTCCATGACGGTTGACCGTTCTACCACGTTCGTCTACCAATTGGTAGAGAGAGCTGCGAGAACCACACCCGCCCATGACCCGAGCCACCCCCACCCGTGACCGCATCCTCGACGTCGCCGTCGACCTGTTCGGCAACCGTGGCGTCGATGCCGTGTCGCTCGATGAGATCGCCCGGACGGTCGGGGTTCGCAAGCAGACGGTGCTCTACTGGTTCGACTCGAAGGACGTGCTGGTCGATGCCGTGCTCGACCAGGTGGCGTCGGAGCTGTTCGTCGTGATCGACGCGGCGGTTCGGGCGGCACCCGACGACCCGCTCGAACGGATCGATGCCGTGGTCAGGGCCGTGTTCCGGCCTGCTGTTCGACGCCCGGCGCTCTTGGGGCTGGTGCGCGAGGTGAGTCGGCTCGACACCGAGCAGGCGGCTCGCCTTCGGAGCCGAATTGAGCCCCTCGTGGCGCGAGCCGTGGCGTACATGGGTGACGAGATGGATGCGGGCCGGCTGCGCCGCGGTGACCCCGGCCTCATCGCTGCGCTCGGCTACGGCACACTCACCGGCATCGCCACGGAGCCCGAGGCGCTCCGGGCCGTCGGCTGGACCGCCGACGCCGCGGGTCTCCGCCAGCTCCGCGACGAACTCCGAGCCTTCCTCCGCGCCGCCCTCTCCCCGTAGCCGTTACAGCTGGTGTCTGACACCAGCTGTAACGCTCGTCGGGTCGATGGACCCTGCTGGTTCGGTCGGCTCTCTGGTTCGATCGAAGTATCAGCCTGGCGTTGGGTCCCACGGTGCCCTTGGGCCGGGGCGTTCGTCGTCTGGTGAGACGGGGATTGTGCGATGCGATCGAGCGCGTCGACCGGCTTTCGGAGGGCGGGCCAGCCTGGACATCGAGCGCGAGGTCCACGAGATCCGCAAGCGGTGCAAGGAGGCGCGTGCGGTTGCCCTGCTGGCCGTTGCGGGCGGGGAGCCGACGGCTCGACGGTTCGAGCGGCGGATCTGGTGGGCTGCCCACGAGCTGGGTGGGAATCGCGACGCGGCAGCGATGCAGCAGACCGCAGAAGGGTTGGTCGAGCTGGCCGCGAGCGACTCCGACGTAGTGGCGGTGCGAGCGTTCCCTCCCTCGCTGCAGTCGGACGTCGGGCCCATCCACTTCGGTGTCTGAGACACGTGGGGATCGACCGGCTGGGGCTGCTCTCTAGGGTGAGCGGTGATGTTGGCCGATTTCGTCGTCGTCGGAGGGGGTGCAGCGGGGTTCTTCGCCGCGATCACCTGCGCCGAGCAGTCGTCGAAGTCGGTGGTCATCGTCGAGAAGACGTCGCAGGTTCTCCAGAAGGTGAAGATCTCTGGAGGTGGGCGCTGCAACGTCACGCACGACAGTGTCGAGCCGCGTGAGCTCAGCGGCTACTACCCGCGTGGTGGCAAGGCGTTGATCGGCCCGTTCCACCGCTTCGACACAAGCGACACCGTCGAGTGGTTCGCACGACGGGGTGTGGCCCTGAAGACGGAGGAGGACGGTCGGATGTTCCCGGTCACCGACGACTCCCAGACCATCGTCGACGCACTCGTCGACGCGGCGGCCGCCGCAGGCGTGACGATTCGGCGCGGCGACGGTGTCGCGTCGATCGTCAACACCGACGGAGGCTTCGACATCGAGACCGACCACGGGGTCCGGTATCGAGCCAACAACGTGCTCATCGCCACTGGCGGCACCCGGTCGTCGTCGGGGGCTCGGCTCGCTGAAGGCCTCGGGCACGACCTGCTTCCCGCGACCCCGTCGCTGTACACGTTCAAGATCAAGGACCCTCGCCTGAAGGGGTTGCTGGGCCTGTCGGTGGCCCCTGCCGAGGTTCGGGTCGCGAACAGCAAGCTCCGCAGTGACGGGCCGGTCCTCATCACACACTGGGGCCTCAGCGGGCCGGGCATCCTGAAGATCTCCGCATGGGGAGCGCGTGAGCTCGCAGCGACCGGCTACGAGTTCGACGTGTTCGTCAACTGGCTGCCGCGGGTCGACGTGGCCGAAGTGATCGCCGACAAGCGACGCAGCGAGGCGAAGCGTCAGCTCTCCACCCGTAGCCCGTTCTCGTCGATACCGAAACGGTTGTGGGTCCGTCTGCTGTCGGCGGCCGGTGTCCGGGAGTCGACGACGTGGGCAGAACTCGGCAAGAAGCAGGCCAGCCGATTGATCGAGGAGCTCACCGCCGCCCGATTCTCGGTCGCTGGCAAGAGCACGAACAAAGACGAGTTCGTCACGTGTGGCGGCGTGTCGCTCGACCAGATCGACTTCAAGACGATGGAGAGCAAGCTCGTTCCCGGGTTGTTCTTCGCCGGTGAGGTGATGGACGTCGACGGAGTCACCGGCGGCTTCAACTTCCAGCACGCCTGGACGAGCGGTTTCCACGCCGGCTCAGCCATCGCGGCCCGCTGAGCCGAAGCTGGGTGGGTCAGCGACGTCAGCGCTTGGTGTTGCGACGTTTGCGGGCGTGGCGTTCGAGCGCGAGGTCGACCAGCCGGTCGATGATCTCGGGGTAGCTCACGCCATCGGCGATCCACATCTTCGGGAACATCGAGATCGGTGTGAAACCGGGCATGGTGTTGATCTCGTTGAGGAGGAAGCCTCGGCCACCCTCGGCGGGGTCTTCCCAGAAGAAGTCGACGCGTGACAGGCCTTCGCAGCGCATCGCTCGATATGCCCGCACCGCCAACTCCTTCGCCTCGGCGAGTGCCTCGTCGCCGATGGGGGCAGGGATGAGGGCGTACGAGCCGTCGTCGACGTACTTGTCTTCGTAGCTGTAGAACTCGGCGCCCGGAACGATCTCGCCCGGCGTTGCGGCCTGAGGGTCGGTGTTGCCGAGCACGGCGACCTCGATCTCCTTGCCGACCACGCCCTCCTCGACGACGATCGTCTCGTCGTAGGTGAGCGCGAGGTTGATCGCATCGGCGAGTTCGTCGACGGTGGTGGCCCTCGACACGCCGACCGACGACCCCATGTTGGCGGGCTTCACGAAAGCGGGGAGACCCAGCCCGTCGACGAGTTCGGCAGCCAGGCCGGGCGTGATCTCGTGTTCGGCGAACGCTCGGTAGCGGGCTTGTGGAATGCCCGCGGCGGTGGTGACCTGCTTGGCCATCGCCTTGTCCATCGCGACCGCCGAGGCGAGCACGCCGGCGCCGACGTAGGGGACGTTGGCGAGTTCGAGGAGTCCTTGCACGGTGCCGTCCTCACCCATCGGGCCGTGGAGGAGCGGCATGACGACCGTGCGGCTGGTCGACGTGGTCGCTGCGCTGAGCAAGGGAGTGGGTGACACCGTGGTGCCGGCCGGTTCGAGCTGGCCGGGCAGTGCGTCGCCCGATTCGAGCGCTGCGGCTGCGGCGTCGGCGAGTGCCCAGGTGCCGTCGGTCGAGATGCCGATCGGGGTGATGCGATAGCGGTTCGCGTCGGCCGCAGCGAGCACGTGGGCGGCGGTGGTGCACGACACGTCGTGTTCGGCCGATTCGCCGCCGAACAGGACCATCAGGTGGATGCGGTCGTCGGCCGGTTGTCCGACGAAACGCTCGAGCACGGCGTCGGTCGCCTCGCTGCTCGTCGAGTCGGGCGAGGCTCCGGTCTCAGCCATGCATGCCACGGTACCGTCGGGGCCGATGAGGTTTCTGGCATCCGAAGCAGCGGCCGGCATCGGTGCTCGACTCGTCGGACCCGACGTCGAGATCGTCGGGGCCTCGTTCGACACCCGCTCGATCGAGCCCGGGCAACTCTTCGTGCCGATCGTCGCCGAGCGCAACGGTCACGAGTTCATCGGCGCGGCCTACGACGCAGGGGCGGCGAGCCACCTCACGAGTGAGGCCGATCCGTTCCGACGGAACCACACGGCGCTCGAAGTGGCCGACACAGCAGACGCACTCTTGCGGCTGGCAGCGTGGGCTCGGCAACGTTTGTCGGCACAGGTGATCGGCGTCACCGGCAGCGTGGGCAAGACGTCGACCAAGGACCTGATCTGGGCCGCCTGCGCCGCAGGGCGTCTCACCACGGCGAACGAGCGGAGCTTCAACAACGAGCAGGGGATGCCGGTCACGATCCTCAATGCGCCCGACGACACCGAAGTGCTCGTGCTCGAGATGGGGATGCGCGGCTTCGGCCAGATCACCCAACTCTGCGAGATCGCCCGCCCATCGATCGGTGTGGTCACCGCCGTCGGCTACTCCCACACCGAACTGGTCGGCGGCATCGAGGGCGTTGCCCAGGCGAAGCGTGAGCTGGTCGAGGCGTTACCTGCGTCGGGGACCGCGGTGCTGAACGCCGACGACGAACGGGTGGCTGCCATGGCGCCGTACACCGGGGCGAACGTGCTCACCTACGGCGAGGCTGGCGAGGTGCGCATCGACGGGCTCGAGCTCGACGACCTCGCCCGCCCGCGGTTCGACCTGTCGACCCCGTGGGGGAGCGTGTCGGTACGGCTGGCCGTGCCGGGTGCACACATGGCGAGCAACGCAGCGGCAGCGATCGCCGTGGCCGGCTCGGTGGGTGTCGATGTCGAGGCGGCTGCTGCTGCCCTGGCTGACGCAACGATCTCGGGCATGCGAATGGAGCGCATCGAGTTGCCGTCAGGCGCCGTGGTGATCAACGACGCCTACAACGCCAACCCGACCTCGATGACCGCGGCACTCGATGCGCTGGCGGCGATGTCGGCCCGACGCCGCGTGGCCGTGCTCGGTCTGATGGGCGAACTCGATGACGTCGAAGGCGGCCACGCCCAGGTCGCCGAGCACGCTCGGTCGAAGGGCGTCGACCTCATCGCCGTCGGTACCGACCTTTACGGCGCCGAGCCGGATACCGATCCGGTCGCTGCGCTCGGTGACCTCGCCGACGGCGACGTCGTCCTGGTCAAAGCCAGTCGGGCCGCCGGCCTCGAATCGATCGTCCGAGCCCTCACCGGTGCCTGACGACGGCGTCCCGAATCGTCTCACTCGGTTCCGGCGGCAGAACACCCCGTCCCGGTGGGGTCAACTGCCGCAGGCCGGTTGGCGGCAGTTGTCCCTCGCCAGCAACGCACAACTGCCGCTGGGCGCTCGATCGTCAATCCTGTGGCAGTTGCACATCGCCCACGACGCACTACTGCCGCCAGACGATCGGCACGGCTAGATCTGGCGGCTGGCGTTGATGGGCTTGATCGCGACTTCGCCGCCGTCGGCTTCGGGGAGAAACCAGTCGGCGGGCTTGCGACGCAGGTCGAGCCACCACGACAGGAACACGGCCCAGGCCGCGCCGAACAGCAGCACCGGGCGGGGGCCGATCGCCTCGATGATCGGACCGCCGATCAGGTTCCCGATCGGCACCGTGCCGCCGAACACCATGAACCACAGCGGCATGACCGACGCGCGCTCGTCGTCACGCATGTTGAGCTGGAGCGACGTGGTGATCGCCGTGGCGGTCATGAAGTAGCAGAATCCGAGCACGAAGCCGATCACGAAGGGTGATGCCTGATCGCGCAGCTGCGAGAACACGGCGAGTGCGATGGCGAAGCCCTGGAAGCCGCGCACGATCAGTACCCGGCGATGGAAGCCCGACAGGAACGTGCCAACCGAGATTGCGCCGAAGAACGCCCCGAAACCCCAGGTGGCGTACAGCCATCGATAGGTGGGGGAGTCGGCGTCGATGTCGAAGGCCAGCTCGGCGACCGACGGGAACAGTCCGATGTAGACGAGGCTGAACAACGAGAACGTGCACATCCCGAGCAGCAGCCGGGCGAGCACCTTCCGATTGCGGGCGATCGACACGCCGACGCCGAGCCGGGCGAAGCCCTTCACCTTCGACTTCAGTTTGACGTCGGGCATCGTCACCACGAGCAGGGCGCCGATGAAGAACAGGTACGTGCCGGCGTTGACGACGAAGATCTGCGCCATCGACAGCCCGATCACGCCGAGGATTGCCGCGGTGACCGGGCCCATGACGCGGCTGCCGTTGATCATCGCCGAGTTGAGCGAGATGGCGCCGGGCAGGTCTTGTCGGTGCACGAGCAGCGGCATCGACGACTGGAACGCCGGTGCGTTGAGGGCGTTGGCGATGCCGATGCCGAGCTGCGACAGCAGGATCCACTCGACGGCCGAATCGGATGCGACGAGGGCTGCGGTGGCGAGCGTTAGTGCCGCCGAGATCGCCTGCATCGAGATCATCAGCTTCTGCTTCGACACCTTGTCGGCGAGCACGCCGGCCGGGATCGACAGCAGCAGGAGTGGCCCGAGCTGGGCGAAGATCGCGACGCCAACGAGGGAGGGGCGGCCGGTTCGATCCTGGATGTAGGCGGGCAGCAGGACGTTCTGCATCCACGTGCCGACCTGGCTCAGGGCGAGCCCGATGAACACGATCCGGAAGGCCCGATACGAGAGCGCCGCCCTGGCGGTGCCGGGCTCGTGGCCGTGGTCGGGCGGCTCCGCGACAGGGGCGGCGGCACCCGATTGGTGGTCGGTGGAACTCATCGTGCGATCGTGATCCGACCGTACTGGAACGACGTTCCAACCTCGCCGTCCGTCCGACGACTGCGCCCGACGTCACACCGTTACAGCTGGTGTCTGACACCAGCTGTAACACTGGGTGGGTGGAACGGGATCTCGAGACGTTGCGGGAGATCGAGCAGCGGGTGCTGTGGCTGGCGACGCGGATGGTCGATCACGCGAATCACCGCAGCGATGGCGAGGTGAAGGTCGGCGGTCACCAGGCGTCGTGTGCCTCGATGGTGTCGATCATGACCGCGCTCTGGTTCGGCCATCTCGGTGGTGACGACAAGGTGGCGGTCAAGCCGCACGCGTCGCCGGTGTACCACTCGATCAAGTACCTCACCGGCGAGCTCGACCGGTCATACCTCACCCGGCTCCGCGAGTTCGGTGGGCTTCAGGCGTACCCCTCGCGCACGAAGGATCCCGACGTTTCCGACTTCTCGACCGGGTCGGTCGGCCTGGGTGCGGTGGCCCCCCTCTTCTCGGCGCTCACCAAGCGGTACCTCGACGACCACCCGATGCCAGGGGTGCCGTCGACCGGTCGATCCCGGTTCATCGCCCTCGTCGGCGACGCCGAACTCGACGAGGGCAACGTGTGGGAGGCCATCGCCGACCCCGCCACCCAGGGCCTCGGCGACTTCACGATGGTGATCGACCTCAACCGTCAGAGCCTCGACCGGGTCATCCCCGACATCGCGGCGACGCGTCTCATCCAGTTCTTCTCGAACGCCGGGTGGCACGTCGTCGAGGCCAAGTACGGCCGTCGTCTCCACGCGGCGTTCGAGCAACCGGGCGGCGATGCGATTCGTGACCGCATCGACGAGATGTCGAACGAGGCGTATCAGTCGATCTTTGCCCTCGACCCGTCGGCGGCCAGAGCGAAGTTCCTCGACGGCGCCGACCCAGCGGTCGCAGCAGCGCTCGGCGGCATGGACGACGAGTCGGTGAAACATCTCGTGACCGACCTCGGCGGCCACGACCTCGACGTGCTCCTCGATGCCTTCGACGAGTGCGATCGTGTCGATGACCGTCCGTCGGTGGTGTTCGCCTACACGATCAAGGGGTGGGGCCTTCCGATCGCAGGCGATCCGCTCAATCACGCCGCCCTGCTCACGCCTGCACAGATCGATGACGAGCGTGCCCGGCTGGGCCTCACGCCCGACACGGAGTGGGATCGCTTCGATCCGAAGTCGGCGGCTGGCCGGGTGTGCGCGTCGGTCGGCGGCGAGCTGCACAACGCCCCCGACGTGCCGAGGCCGACCCCCGAGGTTCCGGAAGGTGTTCGCCCCGTGGTCACCACGGGCTCGGTGTCGACGCAGGAGTCGTTCGGTCGGGTGCTGGCTGGTCTCGCCGACGTCGAGGGCATCGGCGACCGCATCGTCACCACCTCACCCGACGTGTCGATCTCGACCAATCTCGGTGGCTGGATCAACAAGACAGGCGTCTACTCACCCGACGTGCGCGACGACCACGGGGGAGCGGAGCGCCTGCTCAAGTGGGCGCCGTCGCCGTCGGGGCGCCACATCGAGCTCGGCATCAGTGAGATGAACCTGTTCATGCTGCTCGGCCAGCTGGGCCTCGCCCACGACCACCACGGCCAGCAGCTGCTCCCGATCGGCACGGTCTACGACCCGTTCGTGCTGCGCGGGCTCGATGCCTTCATCTATGGCGTCTACAACGGCTCGCGCTTCATCGTCGTCGGCACACCGGCGGGGGTGACGTTGGCCCCCGAGGGGGGAGCACACCAATCGACCATCACGTCGTCGGTCGGGATGGAGCTCCCGGGGGTCGACTACGCCGAGCCGGCGTTCGCCACCGAGGTCGACTGGCTGTTGTGCGAGGCGATCGACCGACTCGGTCAACCCGACGGAGGTAGCACCTACCTCCGCTTGTCGACCCGACCGATCGACCAGGGCCCGTTCGGCGCCGTGCTCGAACGAGAGGGCGAGGATCGGCTCCGGGCAGCGGTGCTCGACGGTGGTTACCGGCTCATCGATACGCCGGTCGACGACCGGCCCGGTGTCACGATCGTCACGACCGGCCCGATGGCCCCGGAAGCGGTTGCTGCGGCCGCCGAACTCGATGCCGAGGGCGTGGCCGCCACGGTGGTCCACCTCACTGCGCCCGGACGTGTCTACCGAGGAGCCCGAGCTCCGTATTCCGCCGTTGCGGGTGGGTCGGTGATCCGCCGGCCGAGCCATCTACATCGTCTCGTCCCGCCCGACGAAGGCTCGCGTCCGGTCGTGAGCGTTCAAGATGCAGCGTCGCACAGCCTGTCGTGGATCGGCTCGGCGCTCGGCACCCGCCAGTTCAGCCTCGGCGTCGACCGCTTCGGTGAGTCGGGCACCATCGCCGATCTCCACGCAGCCACCGGCATCTCGGCCGGCGACATCGTCAACGCGGCCCTCATCGCCATCACCGAGTAGCGCGCTACAGCTGGTGTCTGACACCAGCTGTAACGGTCAGCGGAAGGGGCGGAAGAAGGTGCGGAGCTCGTCGACGAACACGTCGGGGACCTCGAACGCAGCGAAGTGACCGCCTCGCTCGTATTCGGCCCAGTGGCAGAGGCCTGAGTACATCGGCTCGACCCACTTCCTCACCGGTGGGACGATCTCGTGGGCGAAGCTCGCGAACCCGGTCGGCACGTCACCGATCTCGAGCGGTGGTCGCTTGCCGAAGCTCTCCCAGTAGATCCGCGCCGACGAGGCGCCGTTCGCGTTGACCCAGTAGGTCATGACGTTGTCGAGCAACTCGTCCTTGGTGGCGACGTCTTCGGGGCTGCCGTCGTTGTCGGTCCACGCCCAGAACTTCTCGACGATCCAGGCCGCCTGCGCCGACGGGGAGTCGACGAGTCCGTATCCGACCGACTGGGGGCGGGTCGACTGCTGCTTCGAGTACCCCGAGTCCCACTCCTGGTAGTGCATGCCCTTCTCGATCGTCCGTAGCTCTTCGGGTGACGGGTCGGTCAGGTCGCCCGGCCGGGCGGCCATGGCCAGCGTCATGTGGATGGCCGCCACGTGGTCGGGGTCTTGGGCGCCGATCGCGTGAGTGATGGCCGAGCCCCAGTCGCCGCCCTGGGCGACGTACCGGTCGTAGCCGAGGCGGGCCATCAGCTCGGTGAACACGAGGGCGATCTTCTCGACTCCCCAGCCGACCTCGGTGGGCTTGCCGGACCAGCCGAACCCCGGCAGCGACGGAGCGACCACATGGAATGCATCCGCGACGTCGCCACCGTGTCGGGTGGGATCGGTGAGCGGCTCGATCACCTTGTGGAACTCGACGATCGACCCCGGCCAGCCATGGCTGAGGATCAGCGGCATCGCATCGTCGTGGGGCGAGCGGACATGGACGAAGTGGATGTCGACCCCGTCGATCTCGGTGATGAACTGATCGAACCGGTTGAGTTGCGTTTCGCGCGCACGCCAGTCGTAGCCGTTCGCCCAGTACTCGCACAGCTCTTGCGTGTACGTGAGCGGCGTGCCCTGCGACCAGTCGTCGACCACCTCGGCGTCGGGCCAGCGCGTGTTCGTGAGGCGGGCCTGCAGGTCGGTGAGGACCTCGTCGGGGACATCGATCGTGAACGGTCGGATCTCGGCCATGCCCTGACGGTAGGGAGGAGGCCTGGCCCTCGACGAGGCGTGCGGCGACGGTGCTGGTCGGTCATCGAGCGGCCGTCACAGTACGTCTGTCTCGGTAGGTCTCTGGCCGAGTCGTCAACGCAGGTTGACATCGGTGTCACCCTGGGTTGACAGATACCGCCGACGACTCCCGAGGTTCAGGTCGGAGCGTGGCGTCAGGCGAGGCGCATCGAGGCGGCGTGGTCGAGGATCGTCTTCGGCACCTGGATGCCGGGGGTGAGTACTTGGCGGGTCGACGGTTCGATGCGGGCGGTCCGCCCCGACGAGGCGAACGTGACCGACACGGTTCCGTCGATCTCGAGAACGAGGGTGTGTGTGCGCTGGCCGAAGCAGTCGATGAGTTCTTCGGTCACGAGTGGGATGCCGTAGCGCTTCGTCATCACGCTGCTCCTGTCGGTCGGGTGGAGGGTGGCTCGATGACCGTCATGGCGTCAGCGTCGAGATCGACGCTGGTGATCGCCCGGCTGATCGCTCGCGCTGCCATCCGGGCGCCCCAGAGGTTGCCGGCCGCAGGGCCGAGTTCGGTCGTGGCGAGTCGGCCGGTGACGAACACGTTCGTGCCGGGCAGCCGTAGGTCGCGGTCGACCACGGGGATGCCGTTGAGGTGATCGACCGTGGCCTCGACGGCCGGGCCGAGCGCAGCGTCAGCTCTGCTGTCAGGGATGGTCCCGGTGGCGAGCCAGCACTGGTCGGCCACGATGGCTTCACCGTTGACCACCAGTTCCGTTCCATCCCCGCGAGCTGCGGCGTGATCGATGGCACCGATCACCAATCGGACGGCACCGGCATCGACCTCGGCACAGATGCGCCTTCGCATCCAGCCCGGCACGCTGCCGCCGCCCCGTGCCGAACGGGCGGTGTCGAGCCGGCGCTGCGGGTCGGCGAGCAGGAGATAGCCGTCGAGGTGCTTCGGACCGAGCCAGCCGGGTTCGACGTCGAAATCCCGTTCGACCAACGGTCGGCGTGCGATCAGCGTGACGCGAGCGCCTCGTGAGCGGGCGCCCATCACGAGATGGCCCGCGGTGAGGCCACCGCCAACGACCACGACGTGTGCACCCTCGAGCGACGAGATCGTACGGAGGTCGACGCCAGCGCTGAGTACGGCGCCGACGGCCTCCGGGTCGGAGCCGATCGCTGGTGGCACCTGCGGACGGCTGGGGTTGCCACACCAGACAACGTGCCGCGCCCGCAGTTCGCCCTCACTGGTGATGACGACAGCGGGTTCGGCGTCGGTGCCCGGCGTCAGGCCTTGGACGGTGCCAGCCGAGGGCAACGAAGCGATGTCGTACCGGTCGATCGAGTCGGTGCAGAACGACTCGAACACCGACCGCAGCGGCGGGTCGTAGGGAAGGTTCGAACGTGGCAGACGACGTTCGTTGGTGTAGGAGGCGAGCGCGCCCGGAGCCACGGCGGGGTGATGGACGACCGGCGACCGCAAGACCCCGATCTCCAGTCGTTCGAACTGCTCGCTCCAGGTCGCAAGCCACTCACCGCTCGGGTCGACAACGGAGATGCGGCCCCGGAGCGACGGCTGTGCGGAGAGGAGGTGGGTGGTGACGGCGAGTCCGTGCGGACCGGCGCCGACGACGCAGACCTCGACATTCCCGGGGGTGGTCGTCGGCATCACAGGACCTCGCCAGCGACGATGTCGACGACCACGACCTCACCGGTGACCGTGCCGCATGCGAGCCGGTCACCCCATGTGCTCCATTGAAGTGCGGTGATCTCCCCATCGACATGGTGGGCGCTGACCGGCAAGTCGCGCAGGCGTGGGTTCCACAGACGCACCAGGCCGTCGTGATCGCCGGTGGCGACGAGTCCGCTCGGCGCGACCTCGCAGGCGGTGATCGGTGAGTCGTGACCGATCGAGCAGTCGGGTTCCGTCGCAACGGCACCATGCCCGTCGATGGCCCACCATGTGAGTTCGTCGTCGGCGCCGGCCACCACAAATCGTCCGTCAGGGTCGATGCCGAGGTGCCTGACCGGGTCGGGATAGCCGGTGAGGGTGGTGCCCTCGTCGAGCCGGGCGACCTCGAGCACGTGGATCGCTCCGGTGCAGTCGGCGGCTGCGACGACGCCGCTGCGAGGGGCAGCTGCCAGCGCAACGATGCCCGGTAGTTCGATGCGCTGATCGATGCAGCCGAGCGCGATATCGACCACCGCCAATCCGGTCCCTCCGCCGACCAGCCAGATCGTGCCGCCCAGATGAGCTGCCGTGCGAACGGGGCCGGTGTCGATCAGCATCTTCGGTGCATCGGAGCGTGAGTTGGCGCGAACGACCGAGACACCAGCGGTCCCTGTCACGACTGCACAGTGCTCCTGCGGAACCGCATCGCCGCTCGCCGAGGCCGGGGAGATGTCGACCGCAGTCGCGGAGGGGGCCACATCGACAGCGCCGCCGCCTGCGATGATGACTCCGGAGAGTCCGTCGACGACTGCGACCCGGTCGACCGTGACCCAGGCACAGCTGATCGGGTCGGGGCCGATCGGCGCCGTGAGTCGATCGCTGTCGCCGACGCGGGCTCGACCGTCGGCGCCGAGCGCGAGCAGTCGATCGGTCGACGACCAGGCGAGGGCTCGTACTGCGTCGTCGAGGAGGTGACGGTCGGTCACCCGGAGTTCGGTGAGCAGGGTCACGAGGCCACCGTCGCGAGGAAGCTGCGACTCAGTTCCTCGCGATCGAGACCCCACCCGCAGATCGCGATGATGCTGTGGTCTGATCGGCGCGAGCGGTGATCGTTCTCGGAGTGGCTGGTGGCGAACGAACGGACGCCGTAGATGCATGTCCGTTCATCGTTGCCCCTCACGCTGAGGGCGCCCTGGACTCGCAGCAGCCGGCTCGCATACTGGGCGATGAGCATGTTCAGCCATTCGTCGATCGCCTCGGCATCGAGCGGTCGATCAACGTCGAGAACCAGTGTCTCAGGCTGTTCTGGCCCGCCGGGGACGATCGTTGTCGCCGCCGGAGCACCATGCCAGGCCTCGAGATCGCCCGAGGCCGTACCTGCAGCGTCTTCGGCCCTGGTCACGGTTGCGAATCCGGCGGCGAGGTGGAGCGCGGTTCGCAGTTCGTCGAGTGCCGTGCTGGTGAGTTGGTCGCACTGGTCGATCACCACGCGATCGGCCACAGCGATCGCTGGAGCGAGCGACGGGTCGACGGCGCCGCCACCAGTGGCGAGTCGGGTCGCCGCCTCGACGCCATCGACGTGGACGATCACGGCATCGAAAGCGCCCCGACGGGTGATGTCGACCGACGAGAGCAAGGTGGCGATCGCGGTCGGCACGTCGTCGGCGTGCGGGTCGACCGCGATCACGATGTGTTCCGGCGGGGTCGCTCGGCGGGTCGCCCGCACGATCGCGTCGACGAGGTCCTCGCGGTAGGCACAGCAGTCGCACCCGGGGCTGCGGTAGTAGATGTCGGGCTCGGACAGCACGAGGCGGGTCTCGACGGCGAGACCGAGGGTTCCCGTGGCTGAAGCGAGATCACGGCTCGCAATGAGCGCCGTCGTGGGCGTGGCGCAGTGGCGGGCGAGCTGGGCGTTCGTTCGGGGGCCGACGATCAACGTGATCGGAACCAACATGTGGCCACCATACGGGAATCACTCTCATTCTCGCTACGATGTTCCGCCATGTCGCGTAGATGTCAGCTCTTCGGGACCGAGCCTGCGTTCGGCAAGTCGGTCTCCCACTCCCACCGCCGGACCAACCGGCGCTTCAACCCGAACGTTCACACCAAGCGGTTCTGGCTGCCGAGCGAGCGTCGGTACGTGCGGCTCACGCTCTCGGCCCGAGCGATCAAGACGGTCGACCGGCGGGGCATCGAGCGCGTGGTCGCCGACATCCGGGCCAACGGCTACAAGGTTTGAGGAGTTCGGTATGTCGAAGGCCAGCAAAGACCGGCGCCCGATCATCAAGCTCCGCAGCACGGCGGGCACGGGCTACACGTACGTCACGAAGAAGAACAAGATCAACACCCGTGAGCGAATGTCGCTCATGAAGTACGACCCCGTCATCCGCAAGCACGTCGAGTTCAAGGAAGAGCGCTGATGAAGCCCGACATTCATCCCGAGTACCGCCAGGTCGTGTTCGAAGACTCACAGGGCGGCCAGCGCTGGCTCTGCGGTTCGACGGTCGAGACTGAGAAGACCACGACGTGGGACGACGGTCAGGAGTACCCCCACGTGCTGCTCGACATCTCGTCGTACACCCACCCGTTCTTCACTGGCACGATGACGATCGTTGACACCGCTGGTCGCGTCGAGCGCTTCAACCGTCGCTACGGCCGTCGGAGCCAGCCCCCGGCACAGCCCGAGAGCGACTGAACGGAGCGCATATGGACATCGCACGCCTGCACGTCTTCCCGATCAAGAACTACCACCCCACGCCGCACGCGTTGCTGGGGCCTGGTGCTCACGAGATGATCGGCGTCTCTGCCGCCCAGCTCGGCTTCAAGCGCACACTGCTGATGACGACAGGGCTTCGTGGCACCGGAACGGTCGACGAGGTGAAGACCATCGTCGAGAACGCAGGCGTCGAGGTGGTCGTGTTCGACGGCGTCGAGTCGAACCCGAAGGATCGCAACGTCATGGCGGCTCACGCCCTGTACTCGAATGAGGCGTGCGACAGCTTCATCTCCCTCGGTGGCGGTTCCAGCCACGACTGCACGAAGGCGACCCGAGTGGTCGCCGCCCACGACGGTCGGAACATCAACGACTTCAAGGGGCCACTCGAACTCGACAACCCGGTGCTCCCACCGCACATCGCGGTGTCGACCACCGCGGGCACCGGATCGGAAACGAGCTTCGCGTTCGTCATCACCGACACCACGTCGGGCCCGAGCAACCACAAGTTCGCGAGCTTCGCCCACCAGGTCGCCCCGTCGATGGCGATCGACGATCCCGTGCTGTTCATGACCATGCCGGCTGACCTCACGGCCTACTGTGGTTTCGACGTGCTCGCGCACGCTTCCGGCGCCTATGTGTCGACACTCGACATGATCCCGTCGGCCGGGCCGGCGCTCCAGGCGATCGAGCTGACGTTCCAACACCTGCCGACGGCGGTTGGCAACGGATTCGACGCCGTGGCTCGCGAACAGATGATGTACGCCCAGTACATCGCCGGGCAGGCGTTCAACTCCGCCGGGCTCGACGCTGTGCACTCGATCTCGCACGCGATGTCGGCCAGTTTCGACACCCACCACGGGATGGGCAACGGCATCGCCCTCACCCGAGTGTGGGAGCACAACATGTCGGCCAACTACCCGAAGTTCGCCCGCATGGCGCAGGCCATGGGTGTCGACACCCGTTCGATGACCGACGTGCAGGCCGCCGACGCAGCCCTCGAAGCTGCCGTCCGGTTGGCCGACGACGTCGGTATCCCGCAGAACTTCACCGACCTTCCCGACTACACCAAGTCGCGGGTCGGCCAGCACGACATGCCGGCGGTGTCGGCAACCGACGACGACATCGCTCGCATCGCCGAGCACGCGCTCGGGGACGTGTGTTCGCTCACCAACCCGCGGATGCTGACCCCCGACTCGATGCAGGAGCTCGTCAGCGACTCGCTGGTCGGGAGTCGCAGCTGAGCGCTGGCGACACACCGTTCGCCGACCCGGCCGCCGTCGCCGAGGGATTGGCGAGCGTCGGCTATCTGGCCGACGACGACGTGGCGAGCGCAGTCCATCTGGCGACGGCGCTCGAGCGGCCGTTGCTCACTGAGGGGCCGCCCGGTGTCGGCAAGACGGCGCTCGCCCGCTCGCTCGCGGGGTGCGCCGGTCGGCGTCTGGTTCGTCTGCAATGCCACGAGGGCATCGACGACGCTCGAGCGCTCTATGAGTGGGACTACGGACGGCAGCTGCTCGCGACGCAGCTGCGTCGCAATGGCGCCGGCGAGGTGTCGTCGATCGACGATCTCGCAGCGCTCTTCGACGAATCCTTCCTGCTCGAGCGTCCGCTGCTGACCGCGATCCGCTCGCCCGAACCGGTCGTGCTGCTCGTCGACGAGGTCGACCGGGCCGACGAGGCCTTCGATGCGCTCCTGCTCGAGGTGCTCGACGAGGCGCAGGTCACGATTCCGGAACTGGGCACCATCACCGCCGAGGTGCGTCCGTGGGTGATCCTCACCTCGAACGAGACGCGTGAGCTCGCCGACGCACTCAAGCGGCGCTGTCTCCGCATCGGCATCGGCTACCCGCCACGCGATCAGGAGCGGGCCATCCTCACCGCCGCCGTCCCCGGGTTGGCCGACGACCTCAGCGTGCAGCTGGTCGACGCGCTCGATCGGCTGAGGGCTGCGACGCTCCATCAACCGCCGGGTGTGGCCGAGGCGATCGAGTGGGCGCGGGCGTTGATGGTGCTCGGAGCGGCCGAGCTCGACGACGAGACGATTCGCCGGACACTTCCGACGCTGCTCAAGCACGGCAGAGACGACGAAGCGGTCCGAGCCGTGTTGCGCGAGGCGACGAACGTCGTGCGGCCACGCGACGGTGCTGGCGACGCGCCATCTCCGTCGTGATCGACGCCATCGTCGGGTTCGTCGCGCTGCTTCGCAAGCGCGGCATCGGCGTTGGCTCCGATCGAGCGGTGCTCGCGGCGCGTGCCGTCCTGCTCACCGACTTGACTGATCGCGATGCGACTCGGCGTGCACTCCGCGCCACGCTGCTGTTGCACGAGTCGGATCGGGAGTTGTTCGACGGCCTGTTCGATCTCTGGTTTGCCAGCGCTCCCTTCGACATCACTGATCTTGACGTCCCCGGATCGGCGACCGACAGCGACGCCGCTGCCGCCGAACCGACTGAGCCTCGGGTCGCACTGGAGGCCTCGGCGGCCCCCGACGCGTACGTCGACGACCCCTCGGAGCAGGTGGCCGTCGCAGCCGACGATCCGAGCCCGAAGCGCCGGGGGAGCGGAGCTGAGGCAGCGCCGAGCCAGGCTGAGACGGTGTCGCGATTCGGTCATTCGGATGCGATCGGCGATCCTGACGCGTCGACGCCCGCCGACACCGCCGACCGCACCGAAGCCGCCGACGCCGATATGGCTGCCATCGCCCTCCCCGACGCTGACACAGGCCTCGACGACATCGCCGCGCTTCGTCGGCTGCTCGACGATGCCCGGTTCGCACGTGACGACGTGCTCGGTGCGCCGGCCCGTCCCGCTTCGGCACTCCGGCCGAACTCGGTGCTGGCCAACCCGTTCGATCGTGACGAGCAGCGTGATCTCGATGCCGTTGTTCGGTCGATGTGGCCGCAACTCGTGGGGGCGGCCGGGTGGCGTCGTCGACCGTCGCCCGGAGGGCAGCTCGACCTCCGTCGAACGCTGCGTTCGGTTGCCGCGAGCGGCGGTGTGCCGGTCACCGTTCGGCGCCGTGCGCCGGTCACCAACCGGCCAGACGTGTTGGTCCTGATCGACACCTCGGTTTCGATGCGCCCCTCGGTGAGGCTGATGCTCCACCTCGCTCATGCGCTCCGACGGCGACCGGGGCGCATCCGGGTGTTGGGATTCGTCGACGAGTGCGTCGACGTGACCGATGTGATCCGCCATGGTGACCTGGCAGTGGCGCTCGGTGGGCTGCTCGACGACGCGCCTGGTGGTCCGCTCGACCCAGCGAGGCCGTCGGACTACGGGGCGGCGTTGACCTCGCTCTGGCACCGGTATCGGCGGTTGCTCCGGTCGTCGACGACGGTGCTCGTGCTCGGCGACGGACGCAGCAACGGGCGCGACCCCGGGTTGCAACTCGTCACCGACCTCACCGCCCGGTGTCGGCGGACCGTCTGGTGCTCGCCGGAACCCGCCGGAGCGTGGTCGTTCGGGAACGGTGAGATGGCCGCCTACGCAGCTCGAGTCGATGTGGCCGTGAGCGTTCGGTCGCTCGCCGACCTGTCAGCGGCGGTCGACCGTGGCGAGTTCGCTGACCTCGTCGACCGACCACGTCGTCGCCCCGCGTAGGAACGTGTGCCGGACCCGGCCGGTGAGGGTTCGGCCTCGGAACGGGTTGTTCGACGACGCGGTCGCCAGCTCCGCGGTCTGGACCGTCCATCGTTCGGTCGGGTCGATGACGGTGAGTGTCGCCGGTGCGCCACGGACGATGGGGCCGCCGTGGCCCCAGGCATCGAGTCCAGCAATGCGCGCGGGTCGCCAACTCATCGCGGCGATCACGGTGTCGAGGGAGGCGAGCCCGGTCTCGACGAGTTCGGTGATGGCGACGGCGAGTGACGTCTCGAGGCCCGTCATTCCTGGGGCTGCGTCGATGAGTGGCGGCTGCTTCCGTTCATCGGGATGCGGCGCGTGGTCGGTCGCGATGGCGTCGATGGCACCCGAGGCGAGCGCGTGCCGGAGCGCCGAGCGGTCGTCGTCGGACCGAAGCGGCGGGTTCATCTTGTACAGCGGGTCGCCGTCGCCCACGGCGTCCTCGGTGAATGCGAGATGCTGCGGTGTGACCTCCACGGTGACATCGACGCCGCGCGCCCGCGCTGCGTTGACGAGATCGAGCGTCCCGACACACGATGCGTGGAGCACGTGGTACCTGGCACCGGTCAGCTCGGCGAGTCGCAGATCGCGGTCGACGATGATCGCCTCGGCCGCGGCCGGGCGGCCGCCGATGGTCAGAGCCGTGGAGACCGGGCCCTCGTTGATGTGCCCACCAGCCACGAGGGCCTCGTCTTCGCAGTGTTGCCCGACGTACGCGCCAGGCAGCGCGGCCACGCGCTCCATCACGTGGCGCACGACCGCGGAGTCCATGACGGCGGTTCCGTCGTCGGTGAACAAGCGGACTCCGGCCGCGTAGAGCGACTCGATGTCCGTGGGTCGATCGCCGGCTCGCCCGACGCTCATGGCTGCCGAGGTCATCACGTCGCACGCGCCGACGTCGCGGGCCCGCTCGTTCACGTAGCGAGCGAGCTCTGGCGTGTCGATGCACGGAAGAGTGTTGGGCATCGACACCAACGCGGTGATGCCGCCCTGTGCAGCTGCTCTCGTGCCGGTCTCGATCGAGTCGATGTGGTCGGCGCCTGGATCGCGAAGGTGGGCCTGGAGGTCGACGAGGCCGGGTGTGATCACGCAACCTCGCGCATCGATCACGAGATCGTCGGCATCCGGCTCGACCGATTCGGCGACCTCGACGATCGACTCGCCCGACAAGCGCAGCTCGCCTCGACGTCGACCGGACTCATCAAGGAGTTCTCCGCCACGCAAGACCGTCGATCGTTCCACGATCCCCACCGTATCGAGAACGAGTCTCATCCGCGGTCTGAAAGAGAATCATTCTCAATACAGGTATGGTCAGGTGACCGAATCGAAACGGCAATGGAGAACTCGATGGATGATGGCTTGACCTCGCGTGACCACGACGTGGTCATCGTCGGCGCTGGTGCTGCAGGCGTGGGCGTCGCCGTGGCGCTCCAGCACGCCGGTGTCGACGATGTGGTGCTGCTCGACCGCAACACCGTCGGTGCGTCGTTCGATGCGTGGCCTGCCGAGACGCGATTCATCACGCCCTCGTTCCCGACCAACTCGATCGGCATGCTCGACCTGAACGCGGTCGCACTCGGTACATCGCCGGCGGTGAGTCTGCGTGCTGAGCACCCGACCGGCGCTCAGTTCGCCGCCTACTTGCGCTTGCTGGCCAACTTCTTCGAGCTCACGGTCTTCGAGAGCGTCGAGGTGGGCGGAATCCGCCGCGTCGGTGGCATGTTTCTGATCGACGTCGACGATGAGGCTGTTCGAGCGAAGCACGTGATCTGGGCTGCCGGCGAGTTCAACTACCCGCGGGTCGACGGATTCGCTGGCGTCGAGCACTGCCGGCACACGGCCACCATCGAGCGCTACGAGGATCTGCCTGGCCATGAGCGAATCGTGATCGGCGGCTACGAGAGCGGCATTGACGCGGCGTATCACCTGGCGTCGACGGGCCGCCGCGTCCGCCTGATGGACAGCGGGTGCCCGTGGCAGAGCAACTCGAGTGACCCGAGTGTTGCGTTGTCGACTTACTCGATCGAGCGAATGGCGGAGCCCCGGTTTATCGACCGAGTTCAACTCTTTCCGAACAAGGCGGTCGCCTCAGTGCGGCGCGTCGGAAATGGATTCACGGTCTCGACGGTCGATGGGGCCGAGTTCGAGACGATGTCGCCGCCGCTGTTCGCCGGCGGCTTCGAGGGTAGCCACACGTTGGTCGCCGACTTGTTCGAATCGCGAAACGACGGTTTCCCGCTGATGAGCGACGACGACGAGTCGACGATCACCCCAGGATTGTTCTTGTGCGGCCCCGCCGTTCGCCACGGTAATCAGTCGTTCTGCTTCATCTACAAGTACCGGCAACGTTTCGCTGTCGTCGCCAAAGCCATCGCGACCTCACTTGGGCTACCAGCGGAGGAGCTCGAGGTCTACCGGATGTGGGGCATGTATCTCGACGATCTCAGTACGTGTGGGCAGGAGTGCGTGTGCTGACCGGCCGGCCGAGCGATGTATCGGCGCCGAGCCGGCGGCCCCAGAGGCTGACGATCGGTCTGGTCGCCCAGACCGTGGCGAGCTTGTGCTGGATTGGCAGCGTCTTCGCGTACGGGATCGAGTCGACCGGCGACTGGCTGCAACTGGCCGCTGCGAGCTCGTGGCTCACTGCGAACATTGCATCGTTCGGCGGATCCGCGGATTGAACCGAGCGATTCGTGGGGCGCTGTGTGGCCGTCAGGCGACGCAGCACGCGTCGTAGACGCACCGGCAGTCGGCGCAGTCTCGCGGGTCGGTGACTCCGCAGTGGTCGAGCATGGCGTTGCGGAGCGCCTTGCGGGCCCGATGAAGTCGGACCGTGGCATTGTTCGTCGAGACCTGCAACCGCTGCGCAGCCTCGCTCAATCGAAGCCCGTCGAAGTCGACGAGCGTCAGGATGGTTGCGTAACTCGGCTTGAGTCGCCTGGATTGACTCACGCTGCAGTCGCATGGCTCATCGTCGGCGTCGTTCGGTCGCTCGGGCGGTGCCGCCGACAGCTCGAGGCGGCGCTGCTCGGCCGCTCGCTTGCGATGAGTGTCGGTGATCAGGTTGCGGTGGATGCGGTACAGCCACGCGACGACGCGGTCGGGGTCGTCGAGTGAGGCTGATTGTTCGATCGCCTTGAGTGCGGCGACCTGGAGGAGATCGTCGACCTCGTCGGGTCGCACACGTGAGCGAACGAACCCCTCGAGCGCGTCTCGCTCGTCTGTAAGCGCGCCGACGACGAGCCCTCGACGGTCGCCACGAGAGGGACCGTTGGGGTGGGCGCTCGCGGTCACGTTCGACAGCGTATGCGCGTTCAGTCGGCTGGGCAGCCGCACGAAGCCTGACAGGAACAGTTGTTCCCGCACGCGCAGCTTGCTCCGCAGCAGCAGCCGTCAGCGGTCCTCTGGCAGGCACACGGGGTGGGGCAGGTGCAGTCGGTCATTGGTTGCTCCTCGTTCAGTCGGTGAGCCGTCTGCTCATCGGTTGACAGTGCTGACGAACGAGGTGGTCGTTTCATTACACCGGCGACTGGGAGATTCGAACGACCGGGAGACTCGAAGGGCGTGGCGCGCTATGTTGATGAGAATGATTCTCATCAACATCTGTTGGGTGTGAGTACGTGTCGACGGTTGACACGCTCGTGGTCGGGGCGGGCCCGCAGGCACTCACCGTGCTCGCACGGTGGGCCCACGACCGCCCCTCGGTCGGTGATCGTTGCCTTGTGATCGATCCGTCTGGGAATTGGTTGACCGCCTGGCGGACGCAGTTCCGTCAACAGCAGATCGGGTTCCTCCGGAGCCCGGGTGTCCACCATCCCGCCCCCGACGAGATGGCGTTCCTCCGGCGCCACGGCGACATGGACGCCTCGCCGCCTGCGACGGTCGATCCCGTACGTGCTGATCCTCTTGAGCGGGTCTCCGGGCCGCTGCGCCGTCCGGCTGCCGAGGTGTTCGACGAGTTTTGCCGCGACGTTGTCGCCGACGCGGGGCTGAGTACTCGAGTGGTGGCGGGGCGCGTCGACGAACTCCATCCAGAGCGCGGCGGCTGGAGGGCGCTCCTCGCCGAGGGACCGTCGGTTCGAGCACGACAAGTGGTGTGGGCTGCGAACCCTCGTCGCCGGGTCACTCCAGCACAGGTTGAACTCGGCAGCAACGTCGTGCACGCGGCCGACGTCGACCTGTCGACGGTCGAGGCAGGCCAGCGGATCGTGGTCCTGGGCGGTGGTCAGACTGCGGGTCAACTCGCGCTCGGCGCGTCGTGTGCGGGCGCCGAGGTGGTCTTGGTGGCTCGACATTCGATCAGGACCGCCGACCTCGACGTCGACGCCGGTTGGCTCATGGACGACCACCTCGTGCCGTTCCGCTCGATCGTCGACCAGAGCGAACGACGTCAGATCGTCGAACGGTGCCGGCGAGGGTCGATGACGTCTGATCTCCTCGACGGCTTGCTCCGGTCCGGTGTGAGGTGGTGTCCGGATGTCGGTCAAATCGAAGCCCACTCCACCGAAGACGGTGCGATAGTACGGTTCGCCGGCGAGACCAGCACTGCCGACACCGTCTGGGTAGCCACCGGTTCGGTTCCCGATCTTCGTGTGGCGCCAGCGCTGGCACAGGTCGCAGCAGCCGGCGCTGAGCATGTCGACGGTTGGCCGGTTTTGAGTGATCGGCTCGAATGGACGCACCGTCTGTTCGTCGTGGGGGCGCTGGCCGCGCTCGCGCTCGGTCCGGCCGCGGGCAATCTGGGTGGGGCGCGTGCGGCGGCCGACGCCCTCTGCTCCGCGGCGCCGTGAGGCAGGCCGGGGTCAGCGTGTGGGTCGGAAGGCGGCGATGTGGTCAGGATCCGTGGTGATGAACGGCCCCTCGATCAGGTCGATGCAGTACGGGATCGCGGCGAACACGGCGTCGAGGCACTCGGCGATCGCCTTCGGCTGACCCGGCAGGTTCACCACCAGCGCCCCATCGCAGATGCCAGCCGTCTGGCGAGACAAGATCGCCGTTGGCACGACCTGGAGCGACACGGTTCGCATGGCCTCACCAAACCCAGGGAGCAATTTGGTGCACACCGCCTCGGTCGCCTCCGGGGTGGTGTCGCGGCGGGCGGGGCCGGTGCCGCCGGTGGTCAGGATCAGGCAACAGCCGCGGCCGGCGAGCCCGCGAATCGTCTGCTCGACGACGCGCTGCTCGTCGGGGATCACCACCGGATCGGCGTTCCACTCCGAGGTGACGACTCGCTCGAGGTAGTCGCGGATCGCCGGGCCGCCACGGTCGTCGTACTCGCCCCGACTCGCCCGATCTGACACCGTGATGATGCCGATGCGTGCGGGTTGGTCATGGCTCGGTCCTTGGTCGCTCATGTCGTGGTTCGTTCCGTTGGGGATGATGGCCGGTCGGCCCACCACCGGTGGATCGCCTCGGTCGCCGCAGCTCGGTCGAGCGGTGGATCGTGGTCGAGCAGGAGCCGAACCGCCTGGCCGACGGCCGGTCCGGGAGGGATATCGAGCAGCGCCATGATCTCGTCGCCGCTCAAGGGCGGCCGACGGCTGGCTTCGGCGTCGGCTGCGGCGAGCGTGCGGATGCGCTGTTCCAACTCGTCGACGAGCCGCTGGAGACGTGCTGCCTTCTTGGCGTTTCGGGTGGTGCAGTCGTGGCGAACGAGGAGGTTGAGGTCGCCGAGTAGCGCACCGGCGTCGACCACGTAGCGACGGACTGCGCTGTCGGTCCAGCCGGAGCCGAACCCCTTGAACCTGCCGCTCAGCTCGACGAGCCGAGCTACGTCGTGGACAAGGTCGTCGTCGAAGCCCATGGCCGGCAGTCGCTTGCGGGTGATGCGGGCACCAACGGCCTCGTGATGGCGAAACGTGACGCCACCGGGGCCCACGCGATGCGTGGCGGGCTTGCCGATGTCGTGCATGAGTGCGGCGAGGCGGAGTCGGAGCTGTGGCGGGGTCGACGCGGTGACTGCCACGGTGTGGGTCAGCACGTCCTTGTGGCGGTGCACCGGGTCTTGCTCCATCTGCATCTCGATCATCTCGGGAATCCAGCGTGCGAAGAAGCCGTCGGTGATCATGAGGAGGAGGCCGTCGGATGGATCGGGGTCGACCAACACGGTGCTGAGTCGCTCGCAAGCCGCAGCTTGATCAGGAGAGAGAACCATTCTCAGCGACGATAGTCTGATCGCATGACTGATCGACTTCCGGTGACCGTGCTGTCCGGCTTCCTCGGGGCGGGCAAGACCACCCTGCTCAACCAGGTGCTCGAGAACCGCGAGGGTCGTCGTGTCGCCGTGATCGTCAACGACATGAGCGAGGTCAACATCGACGCTGCGCTCGTGTCGGAGGGCGCCGCTCTCGACCGCACCGAGGAGAAGCTGGTCGAGATGTCGAACGGGTGCATCTGCTGCACCCTTCGTGAAGATCTGCTCGTCGAGGTCGCCCGGCTGGCGCGGGAAGGTCGTTTCGACAACCTGCTCATCGAGTCGACCGGCATCAGCGAGCCGATGCCGGTGGCGGCGACCTTCATCTTCGAAGACATCGACGGCGACAGTCTCTCGTCGCTGGCCAAGCTCGACACGATGGTCAGCGTCGTCGACGCCGCCACGTTCCTCGATCGCTTCGAGGTGCTCGAGGAACTCGCTGACATGGGCGTGGGTCGTGACGACGAAGACGACCGCTCGGTCACCGACCTGCTGGTCGACCAGATCGAGTTCGCCGACGTCCTCGTCGTGTCGAAGCCCGACCTCGTCTCCACCGAGCGGCTCGAGCGGACGATCGCCGTCGTTCGTCAACTCAACCCGAGGGCGCGAGTCGTCGTCGCCGAGAACGGCGATGTGCCGCTCGACGCGATCCTCGACACCGACCTGTTCGACGAAGACGAGGCGGCCACAGCTCCGGGTTGGGTGACGGCGCTGAACGACGAGCCGACTCCCGAGACCGAGGAGTACGGGATCACGTCGTTCGTGTACCGGCACCGCTGGCCGTTCCATCCTCAGCGCCTCGCCGACGAGCTCGGCGAAGCGTGGCCAGGCGTGCTGCGAAGCAAGGGCTTCCTCTGGCTTGCTTCTCGGCCCGATGTGCAGGCGCTGTGGAGTCAAGCCGGCCTGTCGGTTATGCTCGAACCGCTCGCACTCTGGATGGCGGCGACGCCCGAAGACGAGTGGGAACTCGAGTCCGACGAGGAGCGCGCCGAGCTCATGGAGCGCTGGGACCCCATCGTGGGTGACCGCCAGACCGAGCTGGTGTTCATCGGCATCGACATGGACGAAGACGACATCAGGGCTCGCCTCGACCGGTGCATCGTGACCGGCAGGGAGTTCGAGAAGGGGCCTCGCAAGTGGGCTCGCTTCAAGGACCCGCTCCCCGAGTGGGACATGTCCTGCGAGATCTGACGCCGTGACGATGGCCGACCGCCTCGCCGAGGCGAAGGTGCCGGTGACGGTGCTGTCCGGGTTCCTCGGTGTCGGCAAGACGACGCTGCTCCAGCGGATTCTCGACAACCGAGACGACCGTCGTGTCGCCGTGATCGTCAACGACATGAGCGAGATCAACGTCGACGCCGCCATCGTTCGCAGCTCCGACGTGCTGCGGGTCGACGAACAGCTCGTCGAGATGACCAATGGTTGCATCTGCTGCACCTTGCGCGACGACCTCGTGATCGAGGTGAGTCGTCTCGCGAAAGAGGGCCGCTTCGATCACATCGTCATCGAGTCGACCGGCATCAGCGAGCCGATGCCGGTTGCCACGACGTTCGCCTTCCGCGACGAAGATGGAACGTCGCTCGGCGACGTGGCCGAACTCGACACGATGGTGACCGTCGTCGATGCCGAGACCATCCTCCGCGAGCTCGGGACCCGCGACAGCCTCGCCGACCGTGACCTGGGCGCCGTCGACGACGACGAGCGGCGCATCTCGCACCTGCTGATCGATCAGATCGAGTTCGCCAACATCATCGTCGTCAACAAGACCGACCGGGCGAGCAAACGTGATCTCGCCAGGGTCGACGGCTTGCTGCGCCACCTCAACCCGGGCGCCATGCTCGTCCGCTCCCACTACGCCGACGTGCCGCTTGACGCGGTGCTCGGCACCGGGCTGTACGACGTGGAGAAGGCGTCGCACTCGGCGGGCTGGTCACGTGAGCTCGAAGGTTTTCACACGCCCGAGATCGAGAAGTACGGCATCGAGAGTTTCGTGTATCGGCGGCGGGTGCCGTTCCACCCTCGACGCCTCGCCGACCTGCTGTCGCGCGGCCTGCCGAACGTCGTGCGTTCGAAGGGCACGTGTTGGATCGCCAGCCGGTTGTTCGTGTCCGGGGTGTGGTCGCAGGCTGGGCCCGCGATGACGATCGAAGGGTTCGGTCACTGGTGGGCGAATCTCCCGCGCGACGAGTGGCCAGACGACCCAGCGCAACGCGAGTGGATCGAGAGCGTGTGGGACCCCGGCGTCGGTGATTGCCGTCAGGAGATCGCCTTCATCGGGGTGAAGATCAACCGCGCCCACCTCGAGCAGCTCCTCGACCGGGCGCTGCTCAACGACGAGGAGCAGCGTTGGCATCCCGACCGCTGGGCGACCCTGCCCGACCCGCTCCCGGCCTGGGGCGTCGATCCGGCATGACCTCGTCGTACTCGCAGGGGTCCGGCCACCGATCGAAGTACTAGGAGCGCAGCGACCGGAGGCGTTCGATGCGGTGGTCGTCGCCGCCGAGGTAGGCGGTCAATACCCCGAGGATCGCTGAATGGTCGAGGCATCCGGCAGCGTCCATCTCTTCGAGGTCGGCCCAGTCCTTCGTGCGATCGAAGAACGCCTTGAACACGGCGAGGTCGCGGCATGCGAGGAACGGCACCTGGGTGCCGCCGAACGGCTCGACCCTCGCCCGCCCGCCGGCTTCGGCGTGGAATGGGGTCGTGTTGCAGAACACGTCGACTGGTGTGCCGTGCCACCACAGTCGGGTTTGGCCGTCGACGGCGATCGCTGAGCGATCGGCGTCGGTCACGTCGATGCCGTCGGGGAGGGCGGCCTCGACGCAGTCGAACTGGTCGGCGTCGAGGAACAGGTTCACGTCGATATCGATCGTGGCCCGCGGGCGCTCCGTGCACCACGCGAGCGCGAGCGCGCCGCCGAACGCGTGCGGAAGGTCGTGCTCCTCGAGCGCCCGGTGGAGTGCGACGATCTTCTCGACGAGATTCACGTCGGCGCCGGAGATCTGCCCGAGGGGAAGACCGGCGCTTCGAGGTGGGGCTCGTGCCGCGCCGGGAACTGCTCGGCGAGTTCGAGCACAGCAGCGAGTTCGTCGCCTCGCGTCGCGCCGACGAGGGTCGATCGCTGACGTCGGGCGAGGACGAGGTCAGCCTCGAACCCGGCGGCGCGCACGATCCGGTCGAGCGTCTCGACGTTCGGGTTCTTTCGGCCGTTCTCGTACGCCGACAGCGTCGAGTACGAGGTGCCTGCTCGCTCTGCCAACTCGCGGAGCGAGAGCCCGGCTCGGTCTCGAGCGGTGCTCAACGCCAGTGCTGCGTTCATGGACCCGACGTTATCTATTTGGATAACGTCGGGTCAAGGGTCCAGCGTTTGTTCGCTCAGCTGCGGCCGTGGAGGTCGCTGACGTTGGGGCGCTGATCGTCGTCGGGCTGGCCGCCGGGCATGTTCGCCCACGAGTCGATGAATGTGCCCGGCATGTGCACGGCTGGGTCGTTCAGATCCCGATCGGGAATGTCGCGCCGTGGTCGATCGTCTCGTCTGCGTTTTCGGAACCAGCCCACGTCGACCCCTCAGGCATCCGGGCCGTCAGTGGCGCTGCCGGCGAACGCTTGCGCCTTGGTCATCCAGTCGTCGGCGGCATCGCCCGTGACCGTGAGGCCCGTGGCGTTCACGTGTCGGCATTGGGTGACGACGAGGCAGAAGTCGACGGCATCGCCCACGACCGAGTCGGCGGCATCGTCGGGACCGAACGTCCACGTCGACCCGGATGGCGAGGTGAGCTCGACCCGGACCGGAACGGCTGGCGTGTCGAGGCCGCGGTTGATGTAGGTCCAGTTGCGGGTGATGAACCCGAGCTGAGCGATGTGGCGGAGCCGGTCGGTTGGGAAGCGCTCGACGCCGAGGGCGTTAGCGATGTGTTGGCCGTGGGCCCAGCACTCCATCAGTCGGGCGGTGAGGAACGACTTGGCGCCCATCGACGGTCCGTACCAGATGACCCGGGAGTCGTCGGCGAGCCCATCGGAGGCCTCGGCCAGCTCGCGCCGTCGAGCACGCCACATCGAGAGCAGCTCCGAACCCGGCACGGCTCGATACTCGGCGAGGGTGAGATCGTCGACCTCGCTCGGTGGCAGCTCGCCCGAGAGCCCCGGGGCCAGCTCGGCGAGCGACTCCTTGAACCGGATCTCGTCGGTGATCGCCCACGCCGCGGTCTGGTCGAAGTAAGCGAGGTGGCCGATCTGGTCGGCGACCGACCAGCGTTCGCTCGCCGTCGGGGTCTGCCACTGCTCGTCGGTGAGCCCGGCGACCATCGCGTCGAGTTCGGCCTGCTCGTCGAGCAGGTCGATGCGGACGCTCTTGGCGGTGATGTCGGACATTGTGGGCTCCAGTTAGATGGTGAGGGGCGGGACGATGAGGTCGACGATCTGGGCGACGACGTTGGACGAGGGCATGGTGAAGCGGTCGAGCATGTCGGGCTCGGAGATGAAGAGCGAGGCGCCCGTGAGCGTGGCTGCGGTGACCTCGGTGTCGACGGGTCGGAGTTCGCCGCGCTCGACGCCGAGGTCGAGCAGTCGCTTCACCACAGTCATCACGAACCGGTAGTGGTGATCGACGAGGCGGCGGGCGGGGGCATCGTCGGCGAGGTCGTCGCTGAACCGGTGGGCCCAGCCGAACTCGACGCCGCCGGCGAGGTAGCTGCGGATCTGCTCGGCGATGGGTGCGTCGAGATCGATCGCGTCGAGCGCGCGGCGGCCCTTCTGATGGAGTAGTCGGTCGAGCACCACGAGCACGAGTTGGTCTTTCGACGGGGCCAACTCGTAGATGGTGCGGCGCGAACAGCCGACTTGTCCGGCGAGGTCGGAGATCGTGAATGACGCGAAGCCGCGCTCGACGAAGATCGCCTCGATCGCATCGAGCACCTCGCGTTGGCGGGGCCCGAGCCGAGCTTCGGCCGAGCGTGGGAGCAGTGGTCGAGGCGCCCCGGCGCGCAGTGCGCGGGCCTGATCGGCTGCGCTGATCGTGGCCGTCGTTCCCATCGCGAACCTGATCGTAGGCAACTGGCCCGTTCGCTGCGGTACTGAACGGGGCAATCGAGTACCGTCAGCCGAATGGGGATGAACCGAAGCGGGGAGCCGCGCCGATGAGCCTGATCGACAGCAGAGTCGGCACGGTGCTCCGATCGAAGATCGACACCAACTCCGACGACTACCGAGCGAACCTCGCCCAGATGCAGGCGCTGTGGGACGAGGTCGCCGACCAGATGGCGCAGGTGCCGACGATCGGCGGCCAGCGCTACGTCGACCGCCACCGCAAGCGGGGCAAGATGCTCGTCCGTGAGCGGGTCGAGGCGCTGATCGATCCCGACACGCCGTTCCTCGAGCTCAGCCCGCTCGCCGCATGGGGCACGCAAGATCCGATCGGTGTCGGCGTGGTGGACGGGATCGGCATCGTCGAAGGCGTCGAGTGTGCGATCACCGGAACCGACATGAGCGTGAAGGGTGGTGCCTCCAACCCGACCACGTGGAAGAAGCAGCAGCGCATCTTCGAGATCGCACGGGCCAACCGGCTGCCGATGATCAACCTCAACGAGTCGGCCGGCGCCGACCTTCCCCGCCAGGCCGACTTGTTCATCGGTGGTGGCGAGAGCTTCCGTCGGCTCACACAGCTCTCCAAGGCCGGGATCCCCACCATCACCGCAGTGTTCGGGCCGAACACGGCGGGCGGCGCCTACGTGCCGGGCATGAGCGACTACACCGTGTTCGTCAAGGAGCGCGGTACCGCCTACCTCGGCGGGCCGCCGCTCGTGAAGATGGCGATCGACGAGATCGTCGATGAAGAGTCGCTCGGCGGCGCCGAGATGCACAGCCGCACGTCGGGCCTCAGCGACTACTTCGCACAAGACGAGATGGACGCGATCCGCATCTGCCGCCAGATCGTTCGTCATCTCGGCTGGAAGAAGCTCGGCCCCGGACCGACCGAACCCGACGAGCCACCGCTGTACGACCCGCAGGAGCTGCTCGGCATCGCGCCGGCCGACGTGCGGATCCCGTTCGACATCCGTGAGGTCTACGCCCGCATCCTCGACGGTTCCCGCTTTGAGGAGTTCAAGGCGCTCATCGGCGACAAGCTCGTGTGCGGGTGGGGCTCGATTCACGGCTTCCCCGTCGGCCTGATCGGCAACAATGGAATCCTCTTCTCGGAAGAAGCCAAGAAGGGCGCCCAGTTCATCCAGCTCTGCAACCGGATGGGGGTGCCGATCTGGTTCCTCCACAACATCACCGGCTTCATGGTCGGCTCGAAGGCCGAGCAGGGCGGCATCATCCGCAACGGCGCGAAGATGATCAACGCGGTGTCGAACTCCGAGGTGCCGCACTTCAACCTGATGGTCGGCGCCTCCTACGGGGCCGGCAACTACGGCATGGGCGGCCGCTCATACGACCCCCGGTTCATCTTCACGTGGCCGAACCACAAGGTCGCCGTGATGGGCCCGAAGCAGCTGGCGGGGGTGATGGAGATCATCGCTCGCAACTCGGCTGCCGGCCGAGGCGTCGAGGTCGACGAGGAGGCGCTGCTCGCGCAGACGGCGGCGCTCGAAGCTCAGATCGAGCACGAGTCGACCGCGTTGTATTCGACCGGTCGGCTGTGGGACGACGGCATCATCCACCCCGGCGACAGCCGCACCGTCATGGGCATGGCCCTGTCGGCGGTGCACTCGAACGTGATCACGGGCGCCGAGTCGTACGGCGTGTGGAGGCACTGACATGACCGACTTGTCACGCACCATCACTCGGCTGCTCATCGCCAACCGAGGCGAGATCGCCGTGCGCATCGCTCGCACCGCGCACTCGCTCGGGATCTCGACCGTCGGGGTCTACTCCGAGCCCGACGCCGACGCGATGCACGTCGACGCCGTCGACGTCGCGGTGGCCCTCGGCGGGTCGACCCCGGCCGAGTCGTACCTGCGCGCCGATGCGATCATCGAGGCCGCCGTCGCGCGCGGATGTCAGGCCATCCATCCTGGCTACGGCTTCCTCGCCGAGAACGCCGACGTGGCCGAACAGGTGGCCGCTGCCGGGCTGATCTGGGTGGGCCCCACGCCCGACCAGATCCGACTGCTCGGCGACAAGATCGCCGCGAAGAAGCGCGCCGTCGAGGCAGGTGTGCCGACGGCGCCACTCATCGAGGTGGCCGCCGACGGTTCGGGCCTCCCCGACGACGTCCCGATGCCTGCGCTGGTGAAGGCCGCTGCTGGTGGCGGTGGTCGTGGCATGCGCATCGTTCGTTCCCACGACGAGCTGACCGACGCGATCGCTGCTGGCTCACGCGAAGCCGAGGCCGCGTTCGGCGACGGCACCGTGTTCGTCGAGCCGTACATCGAGCGAGCTCGCCACGTCGAGGTCCAGATCATCGGCGACGCCCACGGCAACGTCGTGCACCTGGGCGAACGCGAGTGCTCGATCCAGCGCCGCAACCAGAAGATCGTCGAGGAGTCACCGTCGGCAGGCATCACGCCCGAGACCCGAGCGGCCATCTGCGATGGTGCGGTGGTGCTGGCTCAGTCGGTCGGTTACCAGGGCGCCGGCACCGTCGAGTTCCTCGTCGGTGAGGCGGGTACGCCCGACCAGATCAACTTCCTCGAGGTCAACACCCGCCTCCAGGTCGAGCACCCGGTCACCGAGGCCGTCACCGGCGTCGACCTGGTCGAGCTGATGCTGCGGGTGGCCGCTGGCGAACCGCTGCCGATCACGCAAGACGACGTGTCGGTCAACGGGCACGCCATCGAGGTGCGCGTCGTCGCCGAAGATCCTGCGGCCGGATGGCTGCCCTCGACCGGTGAGATCACCGCCTTCGACCTCGCCGAGTCGAGCGGCCTCGTCCGTGTCGACACAGGGTTCCGTCCGGGCGCCGTCGTGTCGGCCGACTACGACTCGATGCTCGCCAAGGTCATCGCCCACGGCCCGACCCGACCCGAGGCTGCGGCGAAGCTCAAGCGTGCGCTCGAGGCGTCGGAGGTCGACGGGGTCACCACCAACGTTCCGTCGCTCGTGGCGATCATGGGCGAGCCCGACTACCTCGACGCAGCAACGCCCACGGCGTACTTCGACGAACACCCCGACGTGCTGTCCGCCGTCGGCCCCGATGGCGACGACCGGCTGGCTCATCTGCTCGCCGCCGTGCTCGCTGGCGAGGGCGCTCGCCGTCGAACCGACTCGGTCACCGGGTTCGCCCCGTCGGGTTGGCGCAACCTGCGCACGCAGGGTCAGCGATCTCGCTGGCGACTGGCGGGTTCCGACAGCGAGACCCAGGTCGAATACACGATGTGCGTCGACAACGCGGTTGCCCTGATCGGGCCCTGGCCCGAGCCGACCGACGACGGTTCGCTGAGTGCCGACGAACGACGACGCGTCGACGTTCGCCTGCTCCGTCGTCAGTCCGACGGCGACACGACCGAGGCGGCGATCGAACTCGACGGAGTCCGGCGAGTCGTCACCGCAGTGGCTGCTGGCGATGAGGTGCGCACGCGCTCGGCCGCCGGCTCGTTGCGCTGGACCGAGGCGCCACGCTTCGTCGACCACGACGCCGAAGCCGCAGGTGGCGGTCCGATCTGTCCGCTTCCGGGCACGGTCATCGGGGTCAACGTCGGGGCTGGCCAGCAGGTGTCGGCCGGCGAGGTGTTGATGGTGGTCGAGGCGATGAAGATGGAACACAAGATCACCGCCTCGGCCGACTCGACGGTCACCGAGGTCCACTTCGCCACCGGCGACCGCGTCGATCAGGGCGACCTCCTCGTGTCACTCTCGGTGTCCGACACCGAGGGTGACGAGGGCTGAGGGGAGCAACCTCATGGCTGATCCGATCCGTATCGCCAACTGTTCGGGGTTCTTCGGTGACCGTCCGTCGGGAGCACGCGAGATGGTCGAGGATGGGCCGATCGACGTGCTCACCGGTGACTGGCTGGCCGAACTCACGATGCTCATCCTCAGTCGGATCCGAGCCAAGCGTCCGAGCGGCGGCTACGCCCGTACGTTCGTCGGCCAGATGGAAGACGTGATGGGCGCGTGCCTCGACAAGGGCATCAAGGTCGTGTCGAACGCCGGTGGTCTCGACCCCGATGGGTGTGCCGAAGCGGTCAAGGACGTCGCCGACAAGCTCGGCCTCAACCCGACCATCGCCTACGTTAATGGCGACGACCTCATGCCTCGGCTCGCCGAACTCGCAGCGTCGGGCGACTTGCAGCCCTTCGACGACGGTGTCACCTACGGCGACGGAACGCTCGGCGACCCGAGCCGGTTCCTCACCGCCAACGCCTATCTCGGCTGCTTCGGCATCGTCGAGGCCCTCACCCAGGGCGCCGACATCGTCATCACCGGCCGCGTCACCGATGCTGCCGTCGTGTGCGGTCCGGCTGCCTGGCACCACGGCTGGCAGCGCAACGACTTCGATCAGCTCGCCGGTGCCGTGGTCGCAGGCCACCTCATCGAATGCTCGGCTCAGGTCACCGGTGGCAACTACTCGTTCTTCACCGAGATCGAAGGCCGCACCGACGTCGGCGGCCGCGCGCGCTTCGGGTTCCCATATGCCGACGTCGCCGCCGATGGCTCGTCCGTCATCAGCAAGCACGACGGCACGGGTGGCCTCGTATCGGTCGGCACCGTCACGACCCAGCTGCTCTACGAGATCGGCGGACCTGAGTACCTCGGTCCTGACGTCACGTCGCGATTCGACACCGTCGAACTCGAGCAGGTCGGACCCGACCGGGTGCAGGTGTCGGGCGTACGGGGCCAGGCGCCACCGAGCACGCTCAAGGTGGCGATGAACGAGCTCGGCGGCTACCGCAACTCGATCGCGGTGGCCCTCACCGGCCTCGACATCGATGCCAAGGCCGAGTTCGCCCAGGCGACGTACTGGGATGCGTGCCCATATGGCCCCGACGACTTCGAGTCACTCACGTCGACCGTCGAACGCACCGATCAACCCGACGCCGTCACACAGGAGCAGGCCACTGCGGTCTGGCGACTCACGGTGAAGGACCGTGACGAGCGCAAGGTCGGTCGTGCCTTCAGTGATGCCAACGTGCACACGGCGCTGTCGTCGATTCCCGGCATGTACGGCTACGGCATGCCCGGACCGGGCACCCCGTTCGGTGTGTACAAGCCGGGCGTCGTCCCGAACGACCTCGTACCGCAGTACGTCAACCTGCTCACGCATGACGGCTCGACGAAGACCACCCAGGTCGACTCGGTCGCTCCGACTGGCGACCCGATCAGCGTTGATCTGACCAGCGCGCTGGCCGTCGATCCGATCGCTACGGTCGACGCGCCGCTCGGACGAATCATCGGAACCCGCTCGGGCGACAAGGGCGGCAACGCCAACCTCGGCGTCTTCGTGCGGTCAGATGAGGCGTGGCCGTGGCTCGACTCGTGGCTCACCACCGAACGCCTCGGCGAGCTGTTGCCCGAGGCCGGCGAGCTGGAGATCACCCGCTACCGCTTCCCGAAGATCCGAGCCCTCAACTTCGTGATCCACGGATTGCTGCAGGAGGGGGTGGCGGCGTCGACCCGCCAAGACGGGCAAGCCAAGGCCGTGGGGGAGTGGCTGCGGTCGCGCATCGCGCCGATCCCCGCCACACTGCTCACCGATGCCTGAAGAGCTCGACCCGCGCCAGGTCACCAACATCGACGTCGACAAGTCGGCATTCGTCAGGCTCACGTTCGCCGACGACATGGTCGCTGAGTTCCCGATCGTTGCGCTGCGCCTCGCCTGCCCGTGCGCCGACTGCAACGCCAACCGTCAGCGGGGCAGGTCGGTGTCGGTGCTCGCCGAGTCGAAGCCCCAGGAACTCCTGATCGCCAGCATCGCGATGCAGGGCGCCTGGGGACTCAACATCGACTGGAACGACGGTCATTCGACTGGCATCTACGCCTTCGAGAAACTCCGCGAGTGGGCCGACCACGGCCTCGCCGGCGTGATGATCAGCTGACTCACACCTGTTGCTCGGCCAGCGACATCCGGGCGAAGTCCCGGACGGTCATCACTCGGAGCGCGGCGCGGACGAAACGCGGGAGCGCAGGCCGGGCGATGTCGCGGCCGACCCGCTCGATCGATCTGATCGTGCTGGTGCATCGGGCGGTCTCGAGCGATGCTGCGCCAGCGAGGGCGTTCCGGAACCAGTCGGCCTGTGTGCCGTACGTGAGCACGACGACGGTGTCACCGTCGAGATCGAAGCGGACAACCGGGGTGCGGTACTCAGTACCTGTTCGTCGTCCGACGTGGTGCACCACCGCGAATCCGCTCGACCGCCGCGCGATCGGCTCGATGAACCGGTTCGTGACCCGCTTGTTGAAGCGGGCGACCACGTGCGGAATGGCCATGACCGCACCGTACCGGTGTCCCGTTTCGGGCACCCCGTCGGCGGGCCTGCGTGCACTCGGGTCATGGAGATGCTCGTGCTCGACCCGCACGTGAGTGAGTGTCTGATCGTCGAACGACAGCGCCTCGGCCTGGACCGCTACGACGAAGTTCACGCCGGAAGGGACGTCGTCACGTCGAGTCTCCATCGCCGACCGTCCGCCACGCCAGACTCGTCGCCGTCGAGGTGCTGACGCCGGCGGAGCACGCTCGCGTCAAGGTCGATCACCATCACCGGGTTGCTCGCTCTACGTCGAGATCGATCCGAGGCACGACACCGTGGCTGGTGTCGACCTGAGTGGAGATCACGATCTCGCCATCGACCAGATCGTCGAGATGCTCGCCACCGAACTCGGCCTCGACCAGATCGTCGAGATGCTCGCCACCGAACTCGGCCTCGACCGCATCGGCTGATCGCCGGGTCGATCAGACGCGGGTGGGGCGGGCGAACCTCGCCTCGGTCTGTTTCGACCAGCGAACGATCGGGTCGCCGATCGGGGGCGGGAACCGAGCCGCTTCGATCGAGGTGTCGCCGTAGTCGACCAACGTCGCCTCGTGGAGGTGCCACTCGGGATGATCGACCGGGTGGTGGCGCAGGGTCCCCGACCCTCTCGGCCATTCGGCGACGGTGCCCCACCGAGCGGTGAGGAACACGTCGAGTTCACTCGGTTCAGTGATCGGGTCGCCGATCTCGATCGTCAGGTCGGTCGTCGACTCGGGCCTCCTCGGCCATCGACGCCTCGTCGTCACGTAGCGCCGTCGGTCTCGTCCGTCGACCACCGACTCCTCGATCGAGAGGTCGCCCCACACATACGGGAACCCGAGCAGCCAGCGAGCGAACGCCACGATCGGCAGCCGATCCGCCTCGAGCGAGAAGAACCAGATCGCCCGGTTGCCCGCCGAGTCGACCACGTAGGTGCGCACGTTGGTCTCGGCGAAGGTCGACACCCACGGCACGGCCGGAACGAAGCGGGGCGCCGCGTCGGCCATCCGGAACGAGATCAGCGACACGTAGGCCATTCCGTCGTGGGTGTCGGCGGTCAACCCGTCGGGCAGCATCCACTGCACCACTTCGGGCTCGTACGCCCAGTGGACGAATGCCAGCTCCTCCCACCGGTTGCGGAGCCACCAGCGCCCGATCGGCGTCAGGCGCGTCGCCGAGAGGGGGTGCGGGTCGGCGGTCGCGACACCCGGCTCATCGCCTTTCAGGGTCATGCCGAGGTGCTGTTTGAGCGGGAAGGCGCCGTGGCCGGCGTCGCCGGTTTGGCTCATCCGTTGATGAGCTCGGCGTAGATCGGAAGCATCTGCGCCGGGCCGGAGAGCAGGATCTCGGTGATGCAGGTCTCGCGCCACTTGTCGAGTTCGTCGCGGATCTTGTCGGCCGGACCGACGAGTGCGACGTCTTCGACCATCTCGATCGGGATCGAGGCCGCCGCCTCGTCCTTCTTGCCCTCGAGGTAGAGGTTCTGGACCTTGTGGGCGACGTCGCCGTAGCCCATTCGCTCGAACACCTCGAAGTGGAAGTTGGCGCCCTTCGCACCCATGCCGCCGGCGTAAAGCGCGAGAAACGGACGAACGAAGTCGGCGCACTGCTGCACGTCGTCGCCGGGGATGACCATGACACCGCACGACACTTCGAACCGGTCGGCCTTGCCCTCTTCGCCCGACGCTGCGAAGCCCTTGGCGAGCTGCTCGCGGTACCAGCCGTCTTCCTTCGGCGAGAAGAAGAGGGGCAGCCAGCCGTCGGCGAGTTCGGCCGACAGTGCGACGTTCTTCGGGCCCTCGGCGGCGAGGTAGATCGGGATCTGGTTCCGGATCGGATGCACCGTCGGCTTGAGCGCCTTGCCGAGGTTCATGCCGCCGTCGAGCGGGAGGTCGTAGAAGTCGCCGTGGAACTCGACCGGAGCCTCACGCGCCCACACCTGTCGCATGACGTCGATGTACTCGCGGGTGCGAGCCAACGGACGTGGGTAGGGCTGGCCGTACCAGCCCTCGACCACCTGCGGACCGGAAGCGCCGATGCCGCAGATGAATCGGCCGTTCGACAGATGGTCGAGCGTGAGCGCCGCCATCGCGGTCGCCGTCGGCGTGCGGGCTGACAGCTGCATGATGCCGGTGCCGAGCTTGAGTGATTCGGTCTGGGCGCCCCACCAGGCGAGCGGCGTGAGGGCGTCGGACCCATAAGCCTCGGCGGTCCAGATCGAGTGGAACCCGAGCTTCTCGGCCTCGGCGATGGCCTCAGCGGCGCCAGCGGGCGGCCCCGCCGACCAGTATCCGGTGTTGTATCCGAGCTTGATGTCACCCATGCGCGGCGACGTTACCGCTGGTGTCAGACACCAGCTGTAACGGAGGGGGTGAAGCGCACTGGGAGATGTTCGGCGCCGAAGATCGCCGTGGTCGGCGGCTTCCACGTGACGTCGCCGTCGACCCGAAGCTCCGGCATCCGCTGGGCGAGCACGACCAGCGCCTCCTGCAGTTCGGCGCGAGCGAGCGATGCGCCGAGGCAGTAGTGGATGCCCGAGCCGAAGGTCATCTGCATCCGACCCTTCACCGGCTCACGACGAATGTCGAAGGTGAACGGGTCGCCGTTCGCTGCGGCCTCGTCGACATTCGCAGCGGCGAGTGAAGGAAACACGAAGGTGCCCTTCGGGAACAGCACGTCGCGGTACACGATGTCTTCGCTCGCAAACCGGCCGACACCCCGGACCGCACCCATGTAGCGCATGACCTCTTCGACAGCCTGCGGGGCGAGCTCGGGCTGCTCGGCGAGCAGCGCCCACTGGTCGGGGTGCTCGGCGAAGACGGCAACAGCGCACGACAGCTGGTTCCGCGTCGTGTCGGTCCCGGCGACGATGACGGCGTTGACCATCATCACCAGCTCCGCGGTCGAGAGTCGATCGCCTTCTTCCTCGGCGGCGATGAGGCTCGACAGCAGGTCGTCGCGGGGATCGCTGCGGCGTCGTTCGATCATGGCGACCGTGTACTCGTCGAGCTCTCGCTGCGCCTGTTTGATGCGGTCGAGTTCGTCGTTGACCGTGCCGTTGAAGATCGCCAGCACCGCTTCGGCCCAGCGGGAGAAGTCACGCCAGTCCTCCTTCGGTGCGCCGAGCAGTTCGCAGATGATCGGGATCGGGTACGGCTCGCAGATGTCGGCCACGATGTCGGCCGTTCCCGATGCGGCGACGGGGTCGACCAGGTCGTCGACCACCGAGCGCATGGTCGGTCGGAGCCGATCGGCGGCTCGCGGGGAGAAGGATTGCGCAACGAGGCGGCGGAGACGGGTGTGTTCGTCGCCCTCGGCGGTGATGATCGAGCTGCGCCGGCCCTCGGTGAAGTCGGGGTCGGTGATGCCCATCATCTCGGGCAGCTTGGCGATGGCGTTGTGCCACCGACGGTCACGCAGCACGCCGGTCACGTCGTCGTAGCTGATCACGGCGAAGCCGATCAGGGTGCGGACGAGCCAGTGCCCATCGGCCACCAGCTCCTGGTAGCGCCGGGTGCGGGCCGCACGGTCGACTTCGACCGATGGATCGATCGTGGGGAGGTCGAGCTCGAACGCATTCATGGCCACGGCCCCGACGGTACCGATCGGTTGCAGCGGCGATACAACCCGCCGGTCAAGCCGGTCGGATGTTCCCCACGTGTGCCCGGCGCATCGGGGACGGGTACCCCGGGCACACGTGGGAAGAATGTGGTGTCAGCGGTCCAGGGGATCGATCGCCGTGGCGCCGAGCGATTCGGCGACGACGGCGTTGGCGTACTCACCGTCGAGGGTGTTGATGCCGTGGAGCATCGCCTCGTTGCGCTCGGCGGCGCCAACGGCGCCGAACTGTGCGCACTGCAGCTGGTAGGGGAGGGTCGCGTTGGTGAGTGCGTAGGTGCTGGTGTGGGGCACGGCGCCGGGCATGTTGCCGACGGCGTAGTGGACCACGCCGTGAAGCTCGAACACCGGGTCGTCGTGGGTGGTCTCGTGAGTCGTGGCGATGCAGCCGCCCTGGTCGACGGCGACGTCGACGATCACGGCGCCGGGCTTCATGCCGCGAACCATGTCCTCGTCGACCACCACGGGGGCGCGGCCGCCGGCGACGAGTACGGCACCGATGACGAGATCGGCGTCGGCGACCGCGCGTTCGATCGAACCGTGGTTCGAGGCGAGGGTGGAGATCCGGCCCTGATGGATCTGGTCGACATAGCGCAGCCGATCGAGGTCACGGTCGAGCACGGTGACGTCGGCCTCCATGCCGCCAGCGATGACCGCAGCGCTCCAGCCGACGTTGCCGGCGCCGAGCACGACGACCTTGGCGGGGGCGACGCCGGGCACGCCGCCCATGAGCACGCCACGACCACCGCGGTGACGCTCGAGGAACTGGGCGCCCATCTGCGGGGCGAGTCGGCCGGCGACCTCGCTCATCGGGGCGAGGAGCGGCAGGCGGCCGTCGGCGGTCTGCACGGTCTCGTAGGCGACGGCGGTGGTCTTGGCATCGATCAGCGCGTCAGCGACCGCGGGGTACGCGGCGAGGTGGAGGTAGGTGAAGAGCGTGAGGTCGGGCCGGAGGTACTGGAACTCCTCGGGTTTCGGCTCCTTGACCTTGACCACCATCTCCTGCGCCCAGGCGTCGGCAGCGGTTGGCACGATCTCGGCGCCGACAGCGACGAAGTCGTCGTCGGAGATCGACGCGCCCTCGCCCGCACCCTGCTGGACGCGAACGACCACACCCGCCTTGACGAGTTCGCGCACACCGTCGGGAGTCATGGCGACTCGGTGTTCGGAGTTCTTCACCTCGGTGGGGACGCCGACCGAGTGGATGTGCGGTGCGTTCGTTGCCATGTGGTGATCAAAGACCCTCCGAAACCGTCGATTCATCGAGATGTGTGGTGCTGCTAGTCTCTGAGGCCGTGGAATCAACGGAGATCGACCCCGTCGACGCTCGAATCATCGACGTCTTGCGCCGAGATGGCCGGATCTCGTGGCGAAAGCTCGCCGACGAGGTCTTCCTGGCTCCGAGTTCAGTCGCGGATCGAGTCCACCGCCTCGAGGACGAGGGCGTCATCACCGGGTACACCGCCACGATCGACGCCGAGGCGGTGGGTCGCAACGTGCGGGCGATCGTCGACGTGAGCCTCGTCCCGGGCGATCACGCTGACGCCTTCGAGCAGCGACTGGCCGGGCGAGAGGAGATCGTGTTCGCCGCCTACGTCACCGGCTCCTCCGACTACAGCATCGTGGCCGAGTGTCGCGGCACCGACGGCCTCGACGCCTTCGTTCGGTGGGTGCGCGCCGACCAGGCGGTCGCCTCGACCGAGAGTCGCCTGCTGCTCCGCTCCCTCGTCGGCTGATTTCTCCTCCACATCGGAGATGTCGATGCGCATCACGTTGCAGCATGAAGCGCCGTAGCGTCGAGCAACGGTGAGCGCCCGAACCCACTACGACACGCTCGGCGTCGAGCGGCGCGCGTCCGACGACCAGATCCGCGAGGCGTATCGGCGTCTGGCCCGGCAGTATCACCCCGACCGCGTCGGCGGGAGCGCAGCGGGCGCCGACCGGATGCCAGCGGTGAACGAGGCCTACCGGGTGCTCTCCGACCCCGGCCGCCGAGCCATGTACGACGCCTCGCTCCGAACTGGAGCGCGCGTGACCGGTGGTACGTCCTCGACCTCGAGCTCGCCGACGGCGCGGCCCGATCACGGCCACGACGACGACTACGAGATCCGCCTGCGGGCATCCCGCCAGCCCATCGGTGTGCCCTGGCGTTCGATCCTGGTGGTCGCCGGCGCCCTCATCGTGGGCATCGTCGTGCTCGCACAGTTCACCGATGGCAGTGACGAGCCGGTGATCGACAACATCCTGCGTGTCGGGGACTGTGCCGAGGTGCTCGACGATGGTCGAGCCACGGAGGTGCCGTGTTCGCCCGACGGATCGGGCGACCTGGTGGTCGAGGCGATGATCCCGTTCAGCGGCCGCTGCGACGCCGGCCTGGCTCAGCATCAAGACCGACAGGGCATGGGCATCGTCTGCTTGTCGACCAGCCCCTGATCAGGCGACGTGCATTGATCGCGGCGAGCGGTGGCGTTCGGCGGCGGACCGATAACATCGCCTCCCTGCGGGCGTATAGCTCAGTTGGTTAGAGCGCTGCCTTCACACGGCAGAGGTCACAGGTTCGAATCCTGTTACGCCCACCGATGAGGTCCTACTCGAACCGTTCTCTCTTCCGAGGGCGCGGGCGGGTGGGACCTTTCCGCGTTCGGCGTCGCTCCGGTCGGGGCGCGTCCTTGGGTTGCCTCGGAGACGTGCGACCGTGACAACGCCGTCCGATCACAGGAAGCGGTGGAATACGGACGCGGAGCTTCCCGGCGGAAGTGGGGGACCAATGATCGTGATGTACGGCGCAGCCAATCTGATCGTGAAGAGTTGGCGATCGCTTGTCCGGCGAGTCAGGACGCTGCGGTGACTGCCGCACGGCGTCACGGCGCGCGAACTGTGCCCGTCAGCCTGTCGTCGCGGGGCTGAACTCCGGTCACGGTCGACGAACTTCGGGAGCGACTCGACGAGAAACGCGCTCCAGGTAGTTGGATGGTCGCATGACCTCCACGCAGCCCTCGATCGCCACCCGTCCCCTCGGCCGCAGCGGCCTCTCCGTGTCGGAGCTCGCGCTCGGCACCATGACGTTCGGGGCCGAGACCGACGAGCCCGACGCCCACGCGCAGCTCGACGCCTTCGTGGCCGCAGGCGGCACGCTCATCGACACCGCCGACGTGTACGGCGGGGGCGAGTCGGAGCGGATCATCGGGCGCTGGCTCGCCGACCGCGGCGCCGACGACACGCTGATCGCGACCAAGGGTCGCTTCGCTCCGCCCGCGGGCTCGTCGGGTGCGTCGCGACGTTCGCTGACGAAGTCGATCGATGCGAGCCTCGACCGGCTCGGCGTCGACGCCGTCGACCTCTACTTCGTCCACGGCTGGGATGACGGGGCCGATCTCGTCGACACGCTCGACGCCCTCTCGACGCAGGTGCGGGCCGGCAAGATCCACTCGCTCGGCTGGTCGAACGTGTCGGGCTGGCAGCTCGAGCGCATCGTGTCGACCGCCCGCCAAGGCGGCTTCGTCGTCCCCTCGGTGCTCCAGCCGCAGTACAACCTGCTCGACCGCAACATCGAGGTCGAGGTACTGCCCTGCTGCCTCGCGAACGACATCGCCACCACGCCGTGGTCACCGCTCGGCGGCGGCTGGCTCACCGGCAAGTACCAGCGCGATGCCGCCCCGACGGGCGCGACCCGACTGGGGGAAGACCCCGAGCGCGGCGTCGAGGCCTACGACGCACGAAACGTCGACAACACCTGGCGCGTACTCGACGTGGCGGCCGACATCGCCGCGGCCCACGACCGATCCATGGGGCACGTCGCGATCGCGTGGCTGCTCGGTCGCCCGACCGTGAGCACGGTGTTGCTCGGTGCTCGAACGTTGGCTCAGCTCGAAGACAACCTCGGTGTCGCCGGCTTCACGTTGTCCGACGACGAGCTCGCCCGGCTGACCGCGGTGTCGGCGCCTGGCCTGCCGCCGTATCCCTACGGATTCATGGAGCGCTACTGCGACGTCACCATCTGGCAGTCGCTCGGCGTCGACGCGCCGGGCTGACGCTGCCATCTCGGCGCCTGCCGGTGCGGATGGGGACGTCGACGCCTCGTCGCAGCGGTGCCGGCACCGGCCACACTTGGGTCATGAGCGCGTGTTGTGGTCCGAGTCGCCCCGAGTCGTCACCGGCTTCGCCGGGCGCGTCCGCTGTCGGTCGCGCTGGGTCGGCGGCGGGGGCGCCATCACTCGTGCAGATCGGCGCAGGTGTTTTCTCGATGGGCACCGACGACGAGCGCGGCTACCCGGCGGATGGAGAGGGGCCGATCCACGAGGTCGAGCTCGGCACCTACGAGATCGGCGCGACCACGGTCACCAACGACGAGTTCGCCGCGTTCATCGATGCGACCGGGTACGTCACCACCGCCGAGCACTACGGGAACTCCTTCGTCTTCGGAGGGCTCCTCCCCGACGACTTCCCTCCGACGCAGGGTGTTGCCAGCGCACCCTGGTGGCGACTCGTCGAAGGATCGTCGTGGCGACGACCTGAGGGGCCGCACAGCGATGTCGCCGCACGGGGAGATCATCCGGTCGTTCATGTCAGCTGGCTCGATGCGATCGCCTTCTGCGAGTGGAGCGGAACTCGACTTCCGACCGAGGCCGAGTGGGAACGTGCGGCACGCGGGGGTCTCAACGGCGTCCACTTTCCGTGGGGTGACGACTTGGAACCCGACGACCGTCACCTGATGAACGTCTTCCAGGGTGAGTTCCCGGGCGGCGACACCGGCGCCGACGGCTGGGTCGGCACGTGTCCGGTCGGGTCGTACCCACCGAACGGGTTCGGTCTGTTCGAGACGACCGGCAATGTGTGGGAGTGGTGCGCTGACTGGTTCGACCCCGGCTACTACTCGGTCTCGCCCAGCGTCGACCCGACGGGGCCGCCGTCAGGGTCGCGTCGGGTGATGAGAGGTGGTTCGTATCTGTGTCACCACAGCTACTGCTGGCGGTATCGAGTCGATGCCCGGAGCAGCAACACGCCCGACAGCACGGCGGGCAACATCGGCTTCCGCGTGGCGACCTGACACATGCCGCCTTCGTCTCGTCAGGCGACGAGGTGATCGGGAACCGGGACTTCGTCGTCGACGAACTCGATCCGGTTGGTGCTCGGCCGTCCGCGGCGTCGCGCGAAGCGAACGGGTTCACCGTCGATCAGCAGTTGGCCGCCCCACACGCCATACGCCTCGCCGCGTTCGAGGGCGCCGGCGAGACACGTGGCCTGCAGCGAGCAGGAACTGCAGATCTTCTTGGCTCGCGCGATGTCGAAGTCGTCGTCGCTGAAGAAGAGGTGGGCGAGGGTCCCGTTCCCGTCACCGCAACGGGCCGCCGTGGTGGGGAGCGGCTCGAAGCTGCTCTCGGGGTCGAGGCCTGCGATCTCGATCATCTGGGACATGGGTCGACCGTACGAAATGTCTCAGCGGTGACGGTTGCTCAATAGCGCCGTGACCGTTACTCATTCCACCGTTGACCAGGCACTACAGTCCAACAGCGTGGAGCGGCTGTGCGAGCGACCTGGGTGTTCTGATCCCGCCTCGGTCGCTTATGGCATGCGTCCAGAAGACCTGATGTTCTGGCTCGACTCGCTCCGCTCCGGCCCCGCTGAGCACGGCGTCCTCTGTCGTCGCCATGCCGACACCATGGTCGTCCCGCGCGGATGGACGCTCGACGACTTGCGAGATCCCGATCTCCACCTCTTCCGCCCACCTGCTGACGACAGCGGATCGATCCGGCCACCTCGTTCCCGCAGGTCGACCCAGCCCGACGGGCACGAGCAGCTCGCGCTCGGCGTCGACGTCATCGAGAGCGCCGACCTCGTCACCTCGTCGACCACCGCGCCGTCCGACGGCAATGGCGATGCTGCGCCATCACTCCCGGTTGCGGTCGACGACTCGACCGACGACGATGTCGACGAGTCGGTCGAGCCGTGGATGCCGGTGTTCGACACCAGCGACGACCTCGACGGGCTCCTCGCAGCTCGCAGCCCGCTGCTGTCGCGAGCCTTCCGCGGCGAGCGCAGCGACTGAACGCCGAGCGCTCACCTCATGGATCTCATTCGAGAACTCGTCATCCCGACATCGTCCGACGACGTGTTCTCGCACATCGACGATCTCGATGCCTATCCGGAGTGGATGACCCTCATCAGCGATGTGGCGCGCCTCGACGACGGTGAGCCCCCGTCGTGGGCGGTGGTGCTGCAGGCCCAGGTCGGGCCCTTCACCCGCTCGAAGCGGCTCAGGATGGTCCGCACGCTGCTCGAGCCCGGCCGCCGTGCCGTGTTCGAGCGCGAGGAGATCGACGGTCGGACGCACGCGATGTGGCGGCTCGACGCTCAGGTCGAACCTGCCGACGGCGGCTCGCTGCTCCGGATGGGCCTCTTCTACGGGGGACGGCTGTGGGGCGGCCCAGTGCTCGAACGAGCACTCGACGCGAAGGTGGCCGAGTCGAGCGAACGGCTCCTCCATCTCGTCGCCGGCCCGACCTGACGGCTCGGCACCGGCACCTCAGCGCGGTGCCCAGGCCGACCATCGGCCGTCGGCTCGCCGGTCGACCCGGAGCTCGATACCGAAACACTCGCTGAGCGCGTGTGAGGTGAGGATGTCATCGATCGGCCCCGTCGACACCATCGCTCCAGCGCGCATGAGACCGAGGTGGGTGACGCCGTGGGGAATCTCATCGACGTGGTGGGTGACCATGGCGAATGGGGGAGCGGTCGGTGACTCGGCGAACTCTGACAGGGTGGCCACCAGCTGTTCCCGCCCGCCGAGGTCGAGCCGGGCCGACGGTTCGTCGAGCAAAACCACGGCTGGGTCGTTCATGAGCGTTCTCGCGAGCAGGACGCGTTGCTGTTCACCCGAGGAGAGGGTGCCGAAGCGGCGTTCGGCGAGCTGCCCGACACCCATCGTCTCGAGGCAGTCGCGGGCTCGATCGGCCTCGGCATCGGTGTAACGGTGCCACCACGGTTCGAGCGCACCGAACCGTGCCGTCTTCACGACATCGATCGCCGGGAGATCACGGCGGAGTTGGTCGGCCAGCGTTGCAGCGGCGTAGCCGACACGTCGGCGGAGTTCGCGCACGTCGGTGGTCCCGAGGCGCTCGCCGAGCACCTCGACCGTGCCCCTCGTCGGATGGTCGTACAGTGCCATGATCCGCATGAGCGTGGTCTTTCCACACCCGTTCGGGCCGAGGATCACCCAACGCTCATCGGTCCCGATCCGCAGATCGACCGAGTCGAGAATCACGTTGCCGTCGCGCCGAACGTGGATGTCGCTGAGTTCGAGTGCCGCCCTCGCCATCACATCACGCAGGTTACGGGCGCCGGCGGGCCAGCTGAGCAGGCCGTCTCCTCAAGGGATCCTCAGGCGCTGCCGATGAACCAGGGTGACGGCTACGCAATCGCAACAAGGGGTAGGTTCTGCCCGGATCCTGTGACCAGGCCACACCCATGACCCATCCGGCAACCCCCTCCGCCACGGCTGCTTCGAACCGCCCGCGCAGTCGCGCCCGCCGATGGCTCGCCGTGCTGATCGCCGTCGCGGTCGGTGCATCACTGCCGTCGTTCGCCGCGGCGCAGTCGGAGACCGATGCCGAGCGAGCCGCTCGCGAGATCCGCGAAGCCCGAGAGCGGGCACGCGCCGCCGCCGAGGCGTTCTTCCAGGCCGAGTCCGAGCTCGACGTGTTGGCGATCGAACTCGATGGGCTCGAAGCTCAGGAGCTCCAGCTCCAGCTGCGCGTCGACGATCTACGGCGAGAGGTCGAGCGCGTGGCGCTCGGTCGATTCGTGTCGAGTGGAGCCGAGGGAATCCCGCTGCTCACCGATGTCACCGAGCCCCGAGACCGCGTCCAGGTCGAGGTCTACACCGGCGTGCTCACCAACACCGGGGCCGACACGCTCGACCAGTTCGATGCAGCTGAGAAGGCACTCCTCGCAACGCAGGACGAGATCGCCGGGGCTCGAGCCGAGATCGAGGAACGACAGGTCGTGTTTCTCGCTCTCGAGGAGCAGGCGAACGCCGAGGTCGAACGCCTCCGCGAGATCGAGGAAGAGCGGCTGCAAGACGAGGCCGTACAACGCGCCCTCGACGCACAACTCGCCGCCGAGCGGGCGGCGCTCGAAGAGGAGGCACGACTTGCCGCAGAGGCCGAGGCGCGAGCCCGACCCAATCCCGGCCTCACCACGACCACCACGATCGAACCGCCGCCGACCACCGAGTCACCCGCTGAATCCGACGGCGATGCGGCCGCACCCGGAACCGTCGCGGACGTCGGGGGCGACGGAGGTGATGACGAGACCGACGCAGCGACCACGTCGACCACCACCACGGCCCCGCCCGTCACGACCCTGCCGCCGAACACCGGTGAGTCTGGTGGCACGAGCGGCGGCCGCACTGGTGCGTCGGGCGGCGGATCGAACCCGTCGGGCATCAACACCGGCGCTGGATACATCGACAACATCATCTGCCCGATCCTCGGCTCGGCCTACGCCGACACCTGGGGCGCACCTCGTTCGGGTGGCCGCAAGCACCAGGGCGTCGACATGATCGCCCCCTCCGGTGTGCCGCTGTATGCCGTGGTGAGCGGTGTCGTCACGTTCAAGCAGAACCGGCTTGGCGGCAACGCCGTGTCGCTCGTCGGCGACAACGGCAACCGCTACTACTACGCCCACCTGTCGGCCTACGAGGGGCCGTCGGGTCGCCGCGTCAGCCAGGGTGAGGTGATCGGCTACAACGGCTCGACCGGCAACTCGAGCACTCCGCACCTGCATCTGCAGATCCATCCGGGTGGGGGCCAGCCGGTCAACCCCTACCCATCGGTTCGGGTCGCCTGCGGCTGACCTGCAACGATCGGCGGCGATGACCGACGCCGATTTCGCCGAGCAGCTGAGCGCATCGCTCGACGGTGCGGCCGTGAGCGAACTCACCCGGCTGTCAGGTGGTGCGTCTCGTGAGACCTGGCGGTTTCTCGCCGACGGTGTCGCCCGCATCGTCCAGCGTCAGCGCGCTGGCGATCAACGCGACATGATGATCGAGGCCGGGGTGGTGCGCGCTGCCGGCGCGGTGGGGGTCCCAGCCGCCGAGCTCCTCGCCGCCGAGCGGCTCGATGGTGGTGCCTTCATGGTGCTCGAGGCGATCGAGGGCGAGACCATCGCCCGCAAGATCCTGCGCGACGAGCGATTCGAGCGAGCGCGCCAAGCACTGCCCGCCCAACTCGGCACCGCGCTGGCGAGGGTCCATCAGATCCCGGTCGACAGTGTCGATGGCCTCGACGAGACCGATCAGATCGCTTCGTACACCGAGGTGTACGACCAGCTCGGTCAACCGAGCCCCACGCTCGAACTCGTGAGGCGGTGGCTGATCGACCACCGTCCCGACTCCGTTCGCCGCTGCGTCGTGCATGGCGACTTCCGGCTCGGCAACGTGATCGTCGACGACGATGGCCTCGCTGCCGTGATCGACTGGGAGCTCGCCCACATCGGTGACCCGATGGAAGACCTCGGCTGGTTGTGTGTGAAGGCGTGGCGGTTCGGCATGGCCCCGCCGGTCGCCGGGCTCGGCCAGTACGAGCAGCTGTTCGAGGCCTACGAGGCGGCCTCGGGCATTCCCGTCGATCCTGATGTGGTCCGGTGGTGGGAGGTACTCGGCACCTGGAAGTGGGCGATCATGTGCATCACCCAGGCCAACGCACACCGGTCAGGTCTGGCCCGAAGCCATGAGCTCGCTGCGATCGGACGACGGGTCTGCGAGAACGAACACGATCTCTTCCTCGCACTGGAGGGTCACTGGTGAGTGACGAACGGACGACGCCAGCCGTCGGCTCGCCCGTGAGCGACCTGCACGGAGCACCCACTGCGGCGGAGCTGGTCGAGGCGGTGCGCGAGTGGCTCGAACGCGACGTGGCCGGCTCGGTCGAGGGGCGCCTCAAGTTCCACACCCGCGTGGCGGTCAACGTGTTGGCGATGGTCGAGCGAGAACTCGAACTCGGCGATGTGCAGCGCGCTGCCCATGTCGTACGTCTGGGTGAGTTCGGTGTGGCCGACGACGCCGAACTGGCTGCTGCGATCCGCAACGGTGACCTCGACGATCGACTCGACGACGTACGCGAGGCGGTGCGGGCATCGGTCGAGGCAAAGCTCGCAGTGGCGAACCCGCGCTACGCCTGACGCGCTCCGCTGGGGCTCGGGTCAGCGCTTGGTGGTGAGGGTGACCGGTTGGCCGGCGGCGAGCTGGCCACACGCAGCGTCGATGTCGGTGCCGCGGTTCTGGCGAACCGTCGCGTTCGCGCCGCGGTCATCGAGCCGGTCACGGAACTCGTACACCCGCTTCAGCGGTGTGCCTCTGGTGGGGTACCCGGGCGTCGGATTGAGCGGGATCAGGTTGACGTGAGCCGAGGGTCGGAGTCGTCGGCACAGCGCGGCGAGCTCGTCGGCGTCACTCTGCCGATCGTTGACACCGTCGATCATCGCCCATTCGAAGCTCACCCGGCGGTTCTTGACCGACAGGTAGTCGGCGCACGCGTCGATGAGATCGTCGATCGGATAGCGCCGGTTGATCGGTGCGAGCTCGTCACGGAGTTCGTCGTTCGCTGCGTGGAGCGACACGGCGAGATTGACGGGCAGAGGAAGGTCGGCGAGTCGTTTGATGCCGGGGATCAGCCCGACGGTCGAGATGGTGATGTGCCGGGCCGACAGCCCGAGGTCGCCGTGGATTCGTTCGACGGCGGCCCACACCGGATCGAGGTTGGCCATCGGTTCACCCATGCCCATGAACACGATGTTCGACACGCGGCGTCCCGACGCCTTGGCGCGCTGCGACGCTCGCACGACCTGTTCGACGATCTCGCCGACCGTGAGGTGTCGGGTGAATCCGGCTTGCCCGGTGGCGCAGAACCCGCAGGCCATGGCACATCCGGCCTGACTGCTGACGCAGACGGTGGCCCGGTCTGGGTAGAGCATGAGCACGGTTTCGACCCGTGACCCGCCGTCGAGTTCCCAGAGGAACTTCACGGTGTCGCCTTTGTCGCTCACCGACTCGGTCACCGACGTGAGCTCGGTCGGCAGCGCCTCGTCGAGCCGGGCGCGCAGCCCCTTCGGCAGGTTGGTGATGTCGGCCGGGTCGGCGAGCTGCTCGTACAGGCCCGACCAGAGTTGGTCGAGCCGGTACCGAGGTTCGCCGTCGAGCAGCTCGGCCAGCTCGTCGCGGGTGACGCCGTACCTGCTCACGAGACCGGCGTGAACTCGGTCGCGAGCGACTCGTACTGATCGATGCGATCGCGGACGACGTCGAGGCTCGCCGTCCAGAACGCCTCGCTGGTGACGTCGAGCCCGAAGGCCTCGCCGAGCTCCTCAGCGGTGTCCATACCGGCGCGCGACAGCACGTCGTCATAGCCGACGCGGAACTTCTCGGGATCGTTTCGGTACTCGGCGAACAAGCCGAGCCCGAACAGCAGGCCATAGGTGTAGGGCCAGTTGTAGAAGTGCGAGCCGTAGTAGTGCGGCTTCAGCAACCACATGTATGGGTGGGCCGTCGACTGGTCGATGCCATTGCCGTAGGCGTCGGCCTGCGCCTCGTTCATCATCTCGCACAACTCACCTGCAGACAGCGTGCGCCGCTGGCGACGGGCGAACACCTCGGTCTCGAACGTGAAGCGCGACCGGATGTCGACCACGACCTGGTTGGTGCCCTGCAGGTCGACGTCGAGCAACGCGAGGCGCTCTGCGCGGTGCTCGTCACCCGACAGGCGTTCGAGGCCGGCCTCGACGACCAGCGTCTCGCAGAAGATCGACGCGGTCTCGGCCAACGCCATCGGCAGTCGGCGTTGCAGCGCTGTGCGATGGGCGAGCGTGGTGTTGTGGTAGGCGTGGCCGAGTTCGTGGGCCGTGGTTTGTGCTGACTCGGCCGAGCCCGACCAGTTGAGGAGCACGAGCGATCGGTCCTCGACGAACGGCATGCAGAAGGCACCGCCGGTCTTGCCGTCACGGGGCTCCGCGTCGATCCACTCCTCGCTGAGCGCTCGGTCGACGAGACCGCCGAGGGTGGGGGAGTAGCCGGAGAAGGCGTTTTTCACCACGGCGATGCCGTCGTCCCAGCTGAGCGCACCGGAGCTGACCGGCGCCGGGGCGACGAGGTCCCACCAGGGGAGCTCACCCGACTCGTGGCCGTGGAGACGAGCCTTGGTCTGCATCCAGCGGCGGAAGTCGGGGAGCGAGGCGCTGACGGCCGACTGCATCGCATCGAACGTGGCCCGGCTGACGCTGTTGGCGTAGAGCGAGGCGTCGAGCGGCACTTCCCAGTTGCGGCGCCGGTTGATCGCGTTGGCCTCGCCCTTGATGGCGTTCATCGCAGCGGCGACGGGCACCTCGACGGTCGGCCAGGCGACCAACTCGGCGTCGTAGCCGGCCTGGCGAACGGTGGGATCGCTGTCGGTGGCGAGCCCCCGAACCGCCGGCAGCGGCATCGTCGAGGTGCCCGATTGCAGCTCGACGTCGGCCGAGAGCTGCGACGTGACGTCGCGCTGGAGCTTGCCCCATGCGCTCGAGCCGGTGGTCGACAGCTCGGCGTAGAGGTGCTCCTCGGCCTCGGTCATCTGGTGTGCGGCTCGATCGGCCAGACGGCGGAGCGGGCCGACGTGCTCGGCGACTTCGGTGCTCACCTCGGCGAGCGCGTCGACGCCGAGGGCGTGGACCCAGTCGGCCAGGCGTGCCAGCAGCGGGCGGAGCTTGGCTTCGGCGGGGTCGAGCTCGCTCATCGCAGCCATGGCCGTCGTGTCGCGGCTGTCGGTCGACACCGTGGCGTAGATGAACGAGCCGAGAAGGTCGATCGAATCGGATACCCGGTTGAACTCACCGATCGCCCGGTCGGCGGCATCACCGTGCCCAGCGGTTGGTGCGGTTGATTCGATCGCCCGAACGTGCAGCTCGTCGAAGAGCGACACCAGGCGGTCGACGTCGGCGCTGGCTCGTTCTTTCGCGTCGAGGAACGACCGGGACTCGAAGCTCTCGTGCAGATCGGCGACACTCCAGCGGGGTAGCGCGTCGTCGTCGGCGGTGGTGGTCGAAGCAGCGTCGGTCATCGAGACAGTCTCGCAGCGGGCGCGTGCAGCGGCACGCGGAGCGAGCGGTTCAGCAGTCTCCGACGCGCTCGGGAACTACGCCCGGGACGGAGGGGACGACGGTGGTGAACGCAGCGTTGGTCGAGTGGACCGTGAAACCGAGGCGCTCGTACATCCGGACGGCACTCGTGTTGTCGGCGTCGACGTAGAGCAAGGCCGTGGTGATGCCGAGGCCGCTCAGGTGGTCGAGTCCGGCGAGGGTCAGCTCCGAACCCAGCCCGTGACCATGGAAGTCGGGATCGACGGCGATGACGTAGATCTCTCCGATACGGCCACCGCTGTCGGTTCCGTCGCCGGTGGGTTCATGGATCTTCGTCCAGCAGAAGGCCGCCATCCGGCCATCGCGTTCGTGGACGCGAAAGCCCTCGGGATCGAACCATGACTCACCACGCCGCTGGCAGAAGGTGTCGATGGTCCAGCCGCCCTGCTCGCCGTGGTCGGCGAAGGCCCGGTTGTTGACCGAGAGCCACGCCTCGTCGTCGGACCCGGGGAGGAACGCCCGCGTGTCGACGGTGGCGTGCCGCTCGGCAGGGAGCGGGAGACGCATCTGGTACAGCGTGCGTCCGCGTGCGAGGCCGCCGTGGTCGGCGAGCGCCTCGTGTGCGCCGGTCGGCTCGTAGACCCACCAATTGACGGCTCCGCCCCCTTCAGAGCGAACGACGTCAAGTGCCGAGTCGAGGAGCTCGGGCCCGATCGTCGCCATCTCGTAGCGGTGGTGGGGATGAACCACCAGCTCCACCACGTGGGCATCGTTGGCGTTCGACACCTGGGCGTAGGCGACGGGGTGATCGTGGCCGGGCTCCCATGCGAGCAGGCCGGCGAACCCCGAGGTGGTTCCACCGTTGACCAGATCGAGGTAGAGGTGATCGGAGAGCGGGCGTCGCCCATCGGCGCGGCCAGCGGCGGCCAAGAGCTCGGAGATGGCTTCGATGTCGGAACGCTCCATCTCGCGTTTGATCTCCAGGCATCGCATCGCCGCCACGGTACTCGCAACGGCCACTGCGCGACCGGTGCACAGGTCGCTCGGTCGGACGTCGGGCGACCATCGTGGCGTCGTCCGCACGAACTGGCGGAGCGTGCTTGCAGTCCGGGGGAGTGCCATGTCATGATCGGTCGAAACCAGGTTCCCGCCACCTGGTATGCGCGACTGCCGGGATCCGCCGCCTGGCGTCGCTGTGCGACGGCCCCTCCCACCAGGGGCCGTCGCCGCCTTTTCGGCCTCGTTCGACGTCGGGTGAGTCGTCAGCGGGCCGTGCGCACGGCCCGCACGAGTGCCCGCTCGGCGACGCGCAGCTGGCGTTCGGCCTCGTGGATCGCTGCGATCAGATCGTCACGCTCGGTCCCGATGTGGCGTTCGGCGACCGACGCGACCCTCGAACGGTACTGGCCGATGTTGTCGGCCATGGTGGCCAGCTCGTTGGCGGTCGTCTCGATCGGGTCGCTCATCGCTGCCGACCGTAGCGACGCGGTGGGTCGCTACGTCGGGTTCGTCTGGCTCGTCGCGTGAGCAGTCGGGCGCGACCTGCAGGTGGTGGGGTTCCTCGCTCGACGCGCTCGACCGCCCACGGGCGTCGGACGGCGAGTGCTCCCTCCGCACCGGGTTGCAACGAGACGAGCGGTTCGAGTCGTCGCTGTCGTTCGGTCGCTCCCGCCGCACCGACCGCCGCGCCGAGGGCAACGGCGATTCGCTCGCTCGCCCGCAGGTCGTGGCCCGGGTAGCCGGGAACGCGTCGTCCGAGGACGTGGAGCTCGGTCGCTCCCGGTTGCTCGGTTGCGTCGCCGGTGGCCGACGGCGAATCGTTGCGTCGGATGCCGTCGACGGGGGTGTCGTCACCCCGGGCGTGGGCGGCGTCGAGCAGCCAGCGCAAGAGATGATCGCCGCCGAGGAGTTCCTCGGGGTCGTCTTCTCGGCGAGGTGCTGGCCGGCTGAGCAGCCCAGGTGCGTCGAGGTCGGTCGTGACCGACGCTGCGGCCACCGGCAGCCCCCGATCGAGGAGCGCCAGCCACGACACGCCTGATTCGACGACGCGCCGTAACACGACGCGCTCATCGGCTCCGTCGTCGGTGCCGACGACGCGTGCGGTACTGAGCGGTGCCGGCTCGACCGACACGTTCTCGAGTCCTGCGTGCCGTGCTACGGCTGCGAGGTGATCGGGCGCCGCATGACGCCAGCGAACGAGCACGAGTCGGCGCCGAACTCCGTCGTCGACGACCGTCATCGAGTCGGCGGCCCTGCGGCGCAAGGCCTGGTCGGCGACGGCGAGCAGTTCGTGGCGCGACGAGCCTGTGACGTCGACCGCCTGGATGAGCATCGACGGTGGGGCGACCGCAATTCGGGCCGGGGCCGCCGGATCGGTGGCCGGCGCCACCACGCCCGACACGCGGACGATCGCATCGCGCAGCGTTCGCTCATCGGAGTTGGCGAGCGGATACTCCGCGGCCACCAGGGCCTCGGGGCGCTCGAGGTCGATTCGGAGCGCACGCACCACCGAGGCGCCGATCTCGATGCCGATGCCGATGCCGATCCTCGGGCCGTGACCGTTGCTCATCGGTGATGCCCCCCGGGGGCGTCGACCGATGTGTCCGCCGTGGGCCGGTCTGGGTCATCAGGGCCCACCAGCAGCACCTCCCGTGTGCGATGGCGGCTCGCCACCGACGCGGTGCGGCCCTCTGGGTGGAGTCGGATGCTCATCCACCGGTCGTGCCACGGCTGTGTCCAGTGCGCGTCGTCGAGATCGTGCGCTGCGGCGACGACGACCGTGGCGTGTCCGAAGTCGTCTCCGGCGAGCCACCGCATGCTCGGGCCGCCGACCCGCTCAGCGCCGTCGACGACGACGAACGGACGCGGCGCAGTGGTGATGCGATCGAGCCAACCGCGGACGTCACGGGCTTCGTCGGCGACGTCGAGTGCGAGACGCTCGCGGCGAGCCGCTGCCACACTGGGACCACCTCGGGGGGCGAGCGCGAACAGATCGACCGGGACACCCGACGGTGCCTCGGCCTGGCCGATGCCGTCGAGGATGAGTGCGAGCAGCTGGGCCCGCGCATCGTCCTCGGGGCCGATGACGGCCAGTCGTCCGCCGGAGGCCAGGGGCAGGGTGGCGACGGTGCGTCGGTCTGCCCAGACGCCGATGGGCACGATGTAGCGCGTGGCGTCGATCGCCCCGGCAGCCGCAACGAGTGTCGGTGTCGGTTCAGGGCGATGACCCTCGACCGTGACGTGGGCGGGGTCGCCGGCCCGCCATCGGAGCGCGCGCCGCTCGGTCGGCGTGGCTGTTCGGTAGACGTACCACGGTGAGATGGTCAGGTCGTCACGCGCCGCCCCGTGCGGGGCTGGCATCGAGCGACTCATCGCTCGGGCGTGATGGAGTGCGACGTCGTGTTCGAGGGTGTACGGGGCGATCCGACGGTGATCGACTGGGGTCCCGTCGACGATGGTGGTCGCCCTGACGGCCGCGGCACGCCCCGCCCCGACCGGTTCCATGATCGAGCCGAGGCGGGCGGGGAGCATTCCTGGTGACGCAGCAGCTACGACCACGGCGCAGCCCGTCGGGAGCGAGGCCGGGGTTGCGTCAGGGTCGGTCCGGTCGATGATCATCAACCTCGAGGCGCTGGCGCCGGGGTCCGCCTCGGGGAGCCACTTCGTCCACTCCCAGACGTGGGGTCGGTCCGACTCGATCGCGAGGTCGATCGCGCCGACATCGTCGGGTGTGCCGATCGCTGCGGTGAGCGCGATCGAGCGGAGGATGGCAAGGGCGTCGTCGGGATCTGCAACGATGCCGATCCCGGCCATCGCATCGAGCTCGACCGGAGCGGCCTGGTCGTCGGGAACGAGCGAACGCCCGACCGGAAGCGCCGTCAGCGGTCCGGCGGGGAGCGTTGGACCGAGGTCGGTGGGCGTCAGATCGAGGACGCGATCGTCGATCACGAGGGGCCCGTCGACCCACCGTGTGGGCCCGAGGAGCAACTCGCCATCGAGGGCGGCGCCATGGCCTGGGGCAGCTTCGATCGTGACGATCTCCCCGGCCACGTCGATCACGAGCAGCGCGTCGTCGACCGGACCCGATGTGAGGTGGGGGGCGTTGATACGTCGTGTCGGCCCGATCCGATAGGTGCCGTCCTCGAGCGCTATCTGGCGTCGGCCTCCGAAACCCGCCGACTCGATGAGGCGAGCGGCGGGTGGTCGATCACTGCCGGGCTCGTCTGTCGCCGGTTGATCGGGGCTGGTGTCGTGGGTCAGGTCGATGGTCGAACCGCGTCGTACGCCGGCTTCCAGCAGCGCCGTCTCGCTCGGCCAGGCGACCCCGTCGACGGCGATCGTGGTGTTCCGCAGGTGTCCGAAGACCTCGTTGGCGAGGTCACCGAGCGTGTGGTGGCTGGGATCGGCAGCCAGCTGTGCGTCGACGGAACCGCCGTCGGTGATCAGCACGACCTCCACCACGCCGACGCTACGCGGCTGCCATGCACGGTGGCGGCGACCTCACGCTGAAATGACGAGGTGTTGACACTCTGGCTCGGAACCTCGGCGGTTCCCGAGCGGGCCGGTCGGTACCCTCGTGCGGGTGATTCCGGTCCGTGACGACCTCCGGCTCCTCGAGGGCTACCACTCCAAGCAGGTCGATGTCGAGGTTCGCCTCAACACGAACGAGTCGCCCACCCCGCCGCCCGACGCGTTTCGTGACGCGCTCGCCGCCGAGGTCAGCCGCGTCGAGTGGCACCGATATCCCGACCGCGCCGCCTGGGCGTTGCGTGAGGCGATCGCCGAACGCCACCGCAGCGAGGGGTACGCCATCGGCCCGGAGCACGTGTTCGCTGCCAACGGGTCGAACGAGGTGCTGCAGTCGATCTTGCTCGGGTACGCCGGCGCCGGGCGCACGGTCGCAACGTTCGAGCCGACGTATCAGATGCACGCCCAGATCGCTCGCGTCACCGGGGCCACGGTGGTCGAGGGAGAGCGGGCCGACGACTTCACGCTCGACCCGGCCGAAGTCGATCGGGTACTCACCGAGCATCAGCCTCACGTGGTGTTCCTGACGTCGCCCAACAACCCGACCGGGTTGGTCGAGCCACCCGAGCGGGTGCGTCAGTTGCTCGAAGGTGCGCCGGGGTTGGTGGTGGTCGACGAGGCGTATGCCCAGTTCGCCGGGTGGTCGGCGCTGGAGCTCATCGATGAGCAGGTGCCGTTGGTGGTCACCCGCACGTTCTCGAAGACCTGGTCGATGGCGGGCGCCCGGCTCGGCTACCTGGTCGGGCCGACCTGGCTGGTCGCCGAACTGGAGAAGGTGGTGCTGCCGTATCACCTCGATTCGCTCAAGCAGGCGGCCGGTTGCGTCGCACTGCGGTTCACCGACGACATGAACGAGCGGGTCGCCCAGTTGGTGGCCGAGCGCGAGCGCATCAGCGCGGCCATGGAGGCGATGCCGATCGACGTGTTCGACTCGGGCGCGAACTTCGTGCTCTTCCGGCCGCGGAACGTCGCTGGTGCCGACGTGTGGCAGGGCTTGGTCGATCGCAGTGTGCTGGTGCGCGACTGCTCGGGCTGGCCCCGCCTCGCCAACTGCTTGCGGGTCACCGTCGGTACCCCCGACGAGAACACCCGCTTCCTCGACGCCCTCGCCGAACTCGTCTGACGCGAATCGTTCTGGGCTCTCCCGAGATGGGCTCGGTACGATCGGGCCGGTGAGCGCACGAACTGCGACCCGCTCCCGGTCGACCAAGGAGACCTCGATCGACATCTCGATCGACCTCGACGGCACCGGTGCCACCGACATCTCGACCGGTATCCCGTTCTACGACCACATGCTCGACCAGATCGGTCGACACGGTGGGTTCGATCTCACGGTCAAGGCCGAAGGCGACCTGCACATCGACACCCATCACACCGTCGAAGACGTCGCCATCACGCTCGGCGAGGCGTTCGCCGAGGCCCTGGGCGACAAGGCCGGTGTGCGACGGTTCGCGTCGGGCCGATACCCGCTCGACGAGTCACTCATCGACATCGCGCTCGACCTGTCGGGACGCCCGCACGTCGAGTGGCATGTCGAGATTCCCGAGTCACTTCCGTTGGGCAACCCGGCGTTCGACCCGCAGTTGGCCGAGCACGCCGTGTCGTCGTTCGCCACTTCGGCGGCCATCACGTTGCACGTCGAGCTGGTGCGCGGCCGCAATACGCATCACATCGTCGAGGCCACGTTCAAGGGCCTCGGTCGAGCGCTCCGTGACGCCGTGCGCGTCGACGGGCCCGGCGGTGTGCCGTCGACCAAGGGCGTGCTGTGACCCGCCAGGTCATCGCAGTACTCGACTACGGCATCGGCAACCTCCACTCGGCGCAGAAGGCGCTCGAGAAAGGCGGAGCCGACGCACGTCTCACGGCCGACCCTGAGCTGATCGCCGACGCCGATGGTGTGGTGCTCCCGGGTGTGGGTGCGTTCGGCGCGTGCATGGGTGCACTCCGCGACGCTGGTCTGGAGGGCCCGACGCTGGCCGCTGTCGAGTCGGGACGTCCGTTCCTCGGAATCTGTGTCGGTATGCAGATGCTGTTCTCGCGGTCGGAAGAAGATGCCGATGCCACGGGCCTGGGGGTGATCCCCGGCACCGTCGAGTGGATCCCGCCGACCGAGGGGTTCAAGATCCCGCAGATGCAGTGGAACCGCCTCGACGTGCAGCTGCCCGACGACCCGATGTTCGCCGGGCTCGGCGACGACGCGTGGGTCTACTTCGTCCACTCGTTGCACGGTGTGCCCGACGACGTGTCGACCGTTGCGGCCACGGTCGAGTACGGGGTGCCGCTCAACGCGGCGTTCCGGCAGGGCAACGTCTTCGCCGCCCAGTTCCATCCCGAGAAGTCGAGCAAGCCCGGGCTCCGACTGCTCTCCAACTTCGTCGAGGTGTGCCGTGACCGAGCCGGCTGAATCGAGCGGGGCCAACCGGCCCGAGTTGTATCCGGCGATCGACCTGCGGGACGGCCAGGTCGTGCGCCTCCGCCAGGGGAACTACGCCGATGAGACGGTGTACGGCGATGACCCCGCAGGCGTGGCGCTGTCGTTCGCCGAGGCGGGCGCTACATGGATTCACGTGGTCGACCTCGACGCCGCGAAGTCGGGCGACCCGGTCAACCGGCCGGTCGTTGCGTCGATTGCGGCTGCGGTCGCTGGCCAGGCCCGGGTCGAGACCGGCGGCGGCGTCCGCTCGGTCGACGATGCGCGCCAGCTCGCCGACGCCGGCGTGGCCCGCGTGATCATGGGGTCGGCCGCGGTGGCCGATCCGTCGCTGGTCGCCTCAGCGTCGGAGATCGTGCCGGTCGGCGTGGGCCTCGACCATCGCAACGGCGAGATCGCCGTCCACGGCTGGACCGAGGGCAGCGGCCTCCAGCTCGACGATGCGTACGGGCTGTTCCCGACCGCCGACGTGTTCATCATCACCGACATCGGTCGTGACGGCATGCTCGAAGGCCCCGACGTCGAGGGCCTCACCCACTCAGCCGAAGTCGCCGGTGCCCCGGTGATCGCCAGCGGCGGTGTGGCCTCCCTCGACGACATCCGCATGCTGGCGGCCATTCCGGGCCTCGCCGGCATCATCACGGGCAAAGCCGTCTACGAAGGCCGCTTCACCGTCGCCGAAGCCGTTGAAGCGTTACAGCTGGTGTCAGACACCAGCTGTGACGGCGAGGAGCAGTCGTGAAGACGGCTCGGGTGGTGCCGTGCCTCGACGTGACCGAGGGGCGCGTGGTGAAGGGCACCAACTTCGTCGAGCTGCGCGACGCCGGTGATCCGGTCGAGCTCGCCGCTCGCTACGACGAGGAGGGTGCCGACGAGCTGGTGTTTCTCGACATCACGGCCTCGTCCGACAACCGCCAGACCACCGTCGACATGGTGCGCTCGGTGGCGGAGCAGGTGTACATCCCGTTCACGGTCGGCGGCGGCATCCGCACGCTCGAAGACGCCCGCACGATGCTGCAGGCGGGCGCCGACAAGGTGTCGGTCAACACTGCGGCGGTGGAACGGCCCGAGCTGATCGGTGAGATCGCCGAGGTCTTCGGCAACCAGTGCGTGGTGTGCGCGATCGACGCCAAGCGTCGAGAGCCGGAAACGGGAGAGTGGGCAGCCGCTGACGGTTGGGAGATCTACCTCCACGGCGGCCGCACGCCGACGGGCATCGACGCGATCGAGTGGGCGACCCGAGCGGTGGCGCTCGGTGCGGGTGAGTTGCTCGTCACCTCGATGGATCGTGATGGCACGAAGGCAGGGTTCGACGTCGAACTGACCCGCACGATCGCCGATGCCGTGTCGGTCCCGGTCATCGCCAGCGGCGGAGTCGGAACGCTCGATCACCTCGTCGATGGCGTGGTCGATGGCGGCGCCGATGCCGTGCTCGCCGCGTCGATCTTCCACTTCCGCGAACACTCGGTCGCCGAGGCCAAGTCCGTGATGTCAGGAGCCGGCATCGTCGTGCGTCCGGCCTGAGCAGCTCTTCGTCCGAACGCATCCGATCGTTTAGCGTCGTCTGCATGAGCGAGACCGAAGCCCTCACCGTCGAACGCCGCGATGCGGTGATGATCCTGCACCTCGATGACGGCAAGGCGAACGCACTGTCGTTCGAGATGATCGACCGGATGATGGCGGCTCTCGACGAGGCCGTGCGTGACGACGAGATCCGCGCCGTGGTCGTCCACGGGCGGCCCGGCAAGTTCTCGGCGGGCTTCGACCTCGGCGTGATGATGGGCTCCGACGTGAGCGCCATCATCAACCTCGTGGCCAACGGCGGCGAGCTCGTGCACCGCCTGTACGGCGCGTCGGTGCCGGTTGTCGCAGCGAGCACCGGGCATGCGCTCGCGGCGGGTGCGTTGATCCTGCTCGGTTGCGACGTTCGTGTCGGTGCTGATGTCGAGGCGAAGGTCGGGCTCAACGAGGTGGCGATCAAGATGGTGCTACCCGACTGGGCGTTCACCATCGCCGAGGCCCGACTGAGCAAGCGGCACATGCAGCGAGCGGTCGTCAACGCACGGATCACCACGCCAGCCGATGCCGTCGACGTCGGCTACCTCGACGAGGTGGTGCCGGCCGACGACGTGCTCGACCGAGCGGTCGCCATCGCCACGGACCTGGCGGTCACCCTCGACCCGTCGTCCTACGAACGCACCGTGCGCAACTTCCGCGGCGACACCCTCGACACGATGGCCGCCCAGGTCGCTGCCGACCGCGCCACCGCCAGCTGAAGCCGTCCCAACTGGGTCACATACCAGTCGGGACACCGCCCCGACCGCACGTCGCCAACGAACGGTCTGCTCGATCGGCCATGGACTGTGTCTGCTCGGTACGTTCCGGAGCATGACCGACAACGCAGCACCTGCCGTCAACCCGAACATGGAATACCGCCGCCTCGGCGACGCCGGACTCCGCGTCAGCATCTTCGGCTTCGGATCGTGGGTCACGTTCGACAACCAGGTCGACGACGACCTCGCCGTGAAGTGCCTGGCTGCCGCCGGGGCCGCCGGCTGCAACTTCTTCGACAACGCCGAGGCGTACGCCGGCGGCAAGAGCGAGGAGATCATGGGCCGCGCGTTCAAGACGCTCGGCTGGCCGCGCTGGTCGTACGTCGTCACCACCAAGCTGTTCTGGGGCATCCACGGTGAGGTGCCGAACATGCGCAACACGCTCAACCGCAAGTACCTGCTGCAGGCGATGGAGGCCTCGCTCGAGCGGTTCGGCCTCGACTACGTCGACGTCGTCTACTGCCACCGCGCAGATCCGAACACGCCGCTCGAAGAGACGGTGCGTGCGATGAGCGACATCGTCGATCGCGGTCAGGCCACCTACTGGGGTACGAGCGAGTGGTCGGCCGACGAGATTCGCGCCGCGATCGAGATCGCCGACCATCGCAACCTGCACGCCCCCGTCACCGAGCAGAGCCAGTACAACCTGTTCGAGCGCACGAAGGTCGAGAAGGAGTACGCCCGGCTGTGGGCCGACCACCGCTACGGCAACACCATCTGGTCGCCGCTCGCGTCGGGCCTGCTCACCGGGAAGTACGCCAACGGCATTCCCGAGGGCTCACGTGGCGCGCTGGCCGGCTACGAGTGGCTGGCCGACTCGCTGAGTGATTCGACGGCGATCCAGCAGGTCGAGAACCTCCGTCCGATCGCCGAGCGCCTCGACTGCTCGATGGCTCAGCTCGCCATCGCCTGGACATCGAAGCACCCGATGGTGTCGTCGGTGATCACCGGCGCCTCGAAGGTCGAGCAGGTCGAGCAGAACTTCGCCGCCCTCGGCGTCATCCCCAAGCTCACCGACGACGTCATGGCTGAGATCGACGCCGCCTTCGCCGCCTGACTTGCCCTCCGTTCTCGTGCACGAGTGCGTGCGCCAGACGGGCAACCGTGCACGAGATCAGCGGGAGATGAGCCAGCGGGTCGATCGGTCGGCGACGCGCCGCATGCGACCTTGGAGGAAGTGGTCGGTCATCTCGACCACTTCCATCATTGCGTCGATCCCGTGGTTCACCCAGCCGTCGACCACTGGCCGAACCTGTTCGGGGGTGGCGAACTGGTCGTGGGCAGGGACGAGCAGCAGCAGGGGTGAGCCTCCGGTCGGTTCGAGCGGGAGATGGCCGAGCGGGGGAGCGATGAGTGCCTTGGCACCGATCCGTTCGTCGTCGACGCCCAATGCCACCATCGCACCGAAGGAGTAGCCGATCACGTCGAGGTCGGCGCCGGGAAAGGTGCCGGCGAGGACGTCGAGCGCAGCGACCAGATCGAGCTGCTCGGCCACGCCCTCTCCGAACTCGGAGCGAAAGTCGAATCGCAAGCACGCTGCGTTCGCTTCGACCAGTGCTCGGCAGCAGGCCTCGACGACCGGGTTGAATCGGTCGCCGCCGTACTGCGGGTGAGGGTGGCACACGACGACCGCTCGGGTGTTGGCCGCACCGTCGCCGGCGTTGGCGGGGGCGATGAGGTCGCCGACCAGTTGCACGCCGTCGGATGTGACGAACTCGATCGTCTCAGCGTCCCATGACCCATCGTCACGCATCCGCCCGACGGTACCCTTCGACGCCATGTCGAGTCTCGACGACAAGCTTCCGATCAAGATGCTCAACGACCGCGTACTCGTCAGCATCAACGAAGACGGCGAGCGCAAGTCGTCGGGCGGCATCCTCATCCCGGCCACGGCGCAGATGAACAAGCGCCTCGTGTGGGCGACGGTTGTGGCGCTCGGCCAGAACGTTCGGGCCTGTGAGGTCGGAGACAAGGTGCTGTTCAGTCCCGACGACCGGTACGAGGTCGAGGTGCAGGGTGAGGACTACATCATGCTCCGTGAGCGCGAGCTCCACGCCGTGGCCGCCGAACGCATCGAAGCCAGCACCGGCCTCTACCTCTGAGCGTTACAGCTGGTGTCAGACACCAGCTGTAACGGCTTTCGCGTTCGAACCGGTGCGTCCGTAGGCTGACCTGCATGCCTGAGGCGATTCCCATCGAGGCGACCGACGAGCAGCTCGCGGCGATCAAGTTCAACAGCGAGGGGCTGGTCACGGCGATCGCCCAAGACGTTGACGACAACGAGGTGCTGATGCTGGCGTGGATGAACGCCGAGTCGCTGCGGATGACGCTCGAAGAGGGCCGGATGGTCTACTGGTCGCGCAGCCGCCAGGAGCTGTGGCGCAAGGGCGATACGTCGGGGGAGCGCCAGTTCGTGCGCGAGGCCTACTACGACTGCGACGCCGACGCCCTGCTGTTCAAGGTCGTCCAAGAGGGCGGCGGTGCCTGCCACACCGGCGAACGCACCTGCTTCCACAACGCCTTCGGCTGAGCCGGCGCACTCCGTCATGCAGTTCCAACCCAGCCGCGAGGAGTTCCACGCCCATGCCGCCGAGCACTCGGTGGTGCCGGTGTGGACCGAGCTGCTCGCCGACCTCGAAACGCCGGTGGCTGCTTACGCCAAGCTGGTTGGCGACGAGCCGGGGTTCCTCCTCGAATCGGTCGAGGGTGCCGAGCGGTGGGCCCGCTTCTCGTTCGTCGGTCGCAATCCGTCGGCCACGCTGATCTCCCGCAGCGGCACCGTCGAGCTGGAGGGCCCGCTGCCCGACGGCGTGCCGACCGACCGGGGCATCCTCGGAGCGCTCGAGGTCCTCCTCGCCGAGTACACCAGCCCAGCCTTCCCCGATCTGCCACCGCTCCACGGTGGTGTGATGGGATACCTCGGCTACGACGTCATCCGCGAGGTCGAGCACCTGCCCGACGTTCCCGACGACGACCGCCAGTTCCCCGACGCCGTCATGTCGGTGATCGGTTCGCTCGCCGCCTTCGACCACTGGCGCCAGCGGGTCTACCTGATCGAGTCGGTCGTCACCCACGGCATGACGGCCGATGAGCTCGATACCGCCTACGACGCCGCGACCGACCGTGTGGCGGCTGCCGTCGACGCGCTCGCCCGCCCGCTCCCGTACACCCCGGTGGCGCCGCCGACGGGTGGTGACGACCTGCCGTCGCTCGATTCGACGATGCAGGGCGGTCAATACCAGCGAGCGGTCGAGGTCGCCAAGGAGCACGTGCTCGCCGGCGACATCTTCCAGGTCGTGCTCTCGCAGCGATACGACCTCGAGCTCGGCGCCGACCCGTTCGACGTGTATCGCGTGCTCCGCCAGGTCAACCCGTCGCCCTACATGTATTTCGTGAGCCACCCCGAGCTCACGATCGTCGGGTCGTCGCCCGAGCCGATGGTGCAGCTCGTCGGCGATCGAGTCGTGTCGCGTCCCATCGCCGGCACGCGCCGCCGCGGTCAGAACGAGGAGCACGACCGCCGTATGGCCGCCGAGCTGCAGGAAGACCCGAAGGAACGTGCCGAGCACGTGATGCTCGTCGATCTGGCCCGCAACGACGTCGGCCGCGTGTCGGAGTTCGGGACCGTCGAGGTCGAGGAACTCATGACGCTCGAGCGATACAGCCATGTCATGCACATGACCTCGCAGGTGGCCGGCACCCTTCGCCCGGAGCACGGTCCGATCGACGTGCTGCGCGCAACCCTGCCCGCCGGCACGCTGTCGGGCGCTCCGAAGGTGCGGGCGATGGAGATCATCGACGCCCTCGAGCCGGTCAAGCGGGGCCCGTACGGCGGCGTCGTCGGCTACATCGACTGGTCGGGCAACCTCGACACAGCCATCGCCATCCGCACGATGTTCGTCACGCCCGACGGCACGACCGCGAGCCTGCAGGCCGGGGCTGGGGTGGTCGCCGACTCAGATCCCGATCTCGAAGACCTCGAGTGCCGCAACAAGGCGGCCGCGCTCCTGGCGGCGATACCGGCTGCCCGCCGGATGACGGCAGCTCGACGCTCGGCCGGCACCACGGCCTGAGTCCGGGCCTCGCTCAGAAGGCGAGGGCGATCAGGAAGAACGGGCTGAGCAGCAGGAACACCGCTCCGATCAGCGTGGCGATGCCCATGAGCAGGGGGAACGACGTGACGGCGGTGACCGCCGACGTCACCGCCTGAGCACTGTCGACCGAGCTGCCGACGATCGTGCGCATGTCGAAGAAGTTGCGCGACAACTGGATGGCGCTCACCTCCGACGACTCCTCGCTCGACTCGACCGTGGTGATGACGACCCGCTCGTTGTCGCGGTTGCCCGAGATGAGGCCGCGCACCTCGTCAACGAGCTGATCGGCCGACTTGCGGACCGATCGCATCCGCCACATCGAGGTGATCACGGAGCCGATTGCGACGATGGCGAAGAACCCGCCGATGATGATCCAGGCCGTTTGCCAGCCCGCATTGAACGCGGCGATGCCGAGGGCGTAGCCGACCAGCACGGCCACGAGTACGAACAGCAGCACGCCGCCCGCGAGCGCGTTGGCGCGTCGAGCGAGACCGACCACGGCATCGACCGCCCGCCTTGACAGCTGATCGAGGTCGTCGCCGCCCTCGAGGCGCGGATCGTCGGGGTCGAGGATCTCGTCGGGATCGATGAACTCGTCGCTCACGCCCCCGAGTGTGCCAGCTCCTGTGGCCCGCCCGGCACCGCCCTCCGTTCTGCTCGGGCTGACGTTCGGACACCGAACCTCCGAACGAGCAGGCTCGAGCTGCGTACCTGGGTCGTGTGGTCTGCTCTCGGCGTTGCGAGACTGGGGTCATGAGCGCCGCTGGATCCACGTTCGACACCGACACCGCTGTGGCGGCGACCGCGGGGTTGATCGACGACTCGGCGCGCGACTGGCTCGTCGTTCGTGGCGCCGACGCTGGTACGTATCTCCAGTCGCAGCTCGCTCAGGAGATTCGTGACCTCGCCGTCGGTGCGGCCCGCTGGACCTTCGTGCTCGACCCGACCGGCAAGGTCGAGGCGCTCGCCCGTATCGCCCGCACGGCCGACGAGGAATACGTGCTCGACACCGACGCCGGCTTCGGCGAGGCCATGGCGGCCCGGGTGAAGCGGTTCATGATCCGGGTCGAGGTCGACACCGAACTCCAGCTCGCCTCTGAGGGCGAGCCCAGTGCACGGGTCGAGGCCGCTCGCATCGCTGCCGGTTGGCCGCGCATGGGTGCCGAGATCGTGCCGGGTGAGACGATCCCGGCCACGACCGGCGTGGTGCCGGTTGCCGTCAACTTCACGAAGGGTTGCTATCCGGGCCAGGAGCTGGTCGAACGCATGGACAGTCGGGGTGCTGACGCTCCTCGGCGCCTCGTCGTGCTCGACGTCGAGGCAGCTGCGGTCGGTGATCCGGTCGAGGTCGACGGAGCCGAGGTCGGCACGATCACCAGCGTGTCGCCCGACGGCGGTGCGGTTCTCGCCATGGTGAAGCGGGGCGCCGACGTCGGCCGCCCGCCAGCCCACCTGGCCTGACGTCGACGTCAGCGGGCGAGCGAGGCTCGCAACGCGACCACGTCGGGGTGTTGCCGGACCGACGCGAGCTCGGGCGCTCGATCGATCGCCGCGGCCAACTCGGCCGGTGAAGTGTTGGTCTCGTACGCCTGGCGCAACCAGGCGATGCCCGTCGATGGGTCGCCTGCCGCCGTCGCCGCTCGGGCCACCAGCACTGCACTCATCGAGTTCGGCACCCGTGAAAACGTGTCGGCGGCGTAGTGGGCGGCCTCGTCGAACCGGCCGAGCGACAGCAATAGCGAACCGAGGACGTGCTCGTTGCCAGGGTCGCCGGTGGGGTACGGGTGGGGGAGGAGGTCGAGGAGCTCCTGGCCGCGCTCGGCCGACATCGCCAGCCGGGTCGGAATCGCCACCGGCTGCGGATGCTGCAGCGCACTGACCAGCACGCGTCGAGCCTTTCCCTCTTTGCCCTGGTCGAGCGCTTCGGCAGCAATGTCCCACGCCGAGCGCGCGGCGGGCTGAGGCCTCGTCGACTGGAGCATCTGGAACTGAGTGATGAGCAGGAACGCGATGAAGATGGCGAGCCCCTGCCGACCCGACCCGAACATCAACACGGCGGCGGCGACCGTGGCGGCGATCGAGAACCAGAGCATCAACTTGCGTGACTGCGATGGGATGATGCGATCGACGCCCTGCAGCACGATGTTCCCGCCGTCGAGCGGGAGCACCGGGATGAGGTTCATCGCTCCGATGATCGGACCCGCCCACCAGATGGCGAGGGTCGAGGCCTGGTCGTCGACACTCGCCACGTCGAACGGGTCGGCACCGAGCGCATAGATCGCTGCGACGCCGACGGCGATGTGTACTGCTGGGCCGGCGAACGAGATGCCGGCGTGCTGCAGACGTGAGATCGGCCGAGTCGGCACGTAGGAGGCGTACCCGGCGAGGAAGCCGAGCGAGATCTCGGCATTGGCGCCCGCACGACGGGCGGCGAGCGCGTGACCGAGTTCGTGGAGCAGCGTGAGCACGCTGATCGCGCCGGCGAGCCAGAGGCCGAACTCGTTCGGGTTCAGCATGACGATCAGCGCCATGAACACGAGGAAGCCCGAGCCCACCTGGACGTTGAACCCGAGCAGCCGAAACACACCGCTCAGGCTAGGGCCGCGATGATGTGGCAATGGGTGCACGAGGCCGACATGTGCTGACCGTTGCCATCGTCACCCTGCTGTTCGTACCGGTGTTGCTCGATCGCGACGACTTCCCCCTGGCGACGTACCCGATGTACGCCCGACAGCGCGCCGAGGTGGTGGCGATCACGACCGCGGTCGGCGTCGATGCCACGGGAGGTGAGCAGCGGCTGGGCCTCGGCATCATCGGCCAGACCGACGACCCACTCATCGCTGTCGGGGAGCTCCGGGCGGCGGTTCGGGTGGGGGAGGCCGACCGTCGGTGCGCCGAGATCGCCCGTCGGGTCGACGACCCGTCGATCGTGGGGGTGCTCGTCGTGACCGAGCGTCACGACGTGGTCGATCACGTGAAGTCTGGCGACGGCTTCCGCGAGCGAGAAGTGCACGCCGAGTGTGACGTGCCGGGGGGTCAGTCGTGAGCTCGCTCCGACGTCAGCCGGCGGTCGACATGGTCGCTCCGGCCGAACGTCTCGCAGCGTTCCGAGCGATCGCCAACGGATTCGCGACCGCCTATCTCGTCGTGCGCGCTCCGATGTTCGTCGACCTGGGCGATCGTGCGGCGGCCGACTTCGACCCGGTCGGTTTTCTGGCATGGCTCGATGACCCGTTGCCGTACTGGCTCGTCGTCACCCTGCTGGTGGCTGCGATTTGGGCCGGTGCGGCGAGCGCCCTGGGCTGGCGCTACCGCATCACGGCCCCGGTCTTCGCCTTGACGCTGCTTGCACTGACCACGCTGCGGTCGTCGTGGGGACAGCTGCTCCACTTCGAGAACCTGATGGCCTTGTTCGCGATCGTCCTCGCGTTCAGTCCCGCAGCCGACGCCTGGTCGCTCGACGCCCACCGCGGAAGCCGAGTGCCAGGCCCGAGTGCGCGCTCCGGGCATCCCCTCGTCGTCGCCTCGTGGATCGTCGTCGCCACCTATGTGATCGCCGGGATTGCCAAACTGCGCTACGGCGGATGGGGATGGATCGACGGCGACACGTTGCGCAACCACATCGCCTCCGCCGCCGCCCGTCTCGATCTCCTCGGTGGCATCCCGGCACCGTTCGCCGAGTTGGCCGTGCGGTCGGGTGACCTCCTCGTCGTGGCCGCCGTGCTCACGATGGTGGTCGAACTCGGCGCGCCCCTCGCCCTCCTCGACCGGCGTCTCCGCAACGCCTGGGTCGGCGCGACCTGGCTGATGCACCTCGGCATCCTCGCCACCATGGCGATCGGCTTTCCGTCGCCGCTGTTCGGCGTGGCCTTCGCTCCGCTCTTCCGTCTCGAGCTCGGCGTCGACCGCATCGCCGGCTGGATCGGGCGAGGAACGAATCGACCTGTGAACGAGGTGATCTCGGAGCAGCAGGGTTCACGTGGCTGATGTCAGCCGTACACTCCTAGCCCGTATGCCTGCAAATCAACTCGTCTACAGCTTCGACCACAAGCACAAGAACCCTCCGATGGAGTACAAGGATCTCCTTGGGGGCAAGGGGGCAAACCTCGCCGAGATGACCTCGGTACTGAAGCTGCCCGTACCGGCAGGCTTCACCATCTCGACCGACGCATGCCGTGAGTACATGCACGGCGGCTGGCCCGAAGGCCTCGACGACGAGATCGCCAATCAGGTGCTCAAGCTCGAGAGGACGATGGGCCGCAAGCTCGGCGACCCGAACGACCCACTCCTCGTCTCGGTGCGCTCGGGCGCCAAGTTCTCGATGCCCGGCATGATGGACACTGTCCTCAACCTCGGCCTCAACGACGAGAGCGTCGAAGGTCTCGCGCACGTCACCAACAACGAGCGCTTCGCCTACGACTCCTACCGTCGTTTCATCGCCATGTACGGCCGCATCGTGCTCGGCGTCGACGGCGATCTCTTCGAGCACCCGCTCGAGGCAGCCAAGGAGAAGGCCGGTACCACCAACGATGCCGACCTCGACACCGACACCCTCAAGTCGCTCTGCAAGACCTACCTCAAGGCGGTCAAGAAAGCGACCGGCGAGGAGTTCCCGCAGCGTCCGAGTCTCCAGCTTCGAGGCGCCGTCGAGGCCGTGTTCAAGTCGTGGAACGGTGCCCGTGCGATCGCCTATCGCGTGCGTGAGAAGATCAGCCACGACCTCGGCACCGCCGTCAACGTGCAGGCCATGGTGTTCGGCAACCGTGACGACAGCTCGGCCACCGGCGTCGGCTTCACCCGCAACGCGTCGACCGGTGAGAACAAGCCGTACGGCGACTTCCTCATCAACGCTCAGGGCGAAGACGTGGTGGCGGGCATCCGCAACACCGAGACGCTCGACGACATGAAGCGGGCGTTCCCCGAGATCTACAAGGAACTGCTCGGCATCTTCGTGCGGCTCGAAACGCACTACCAAGACATGTGCGACACCGAGTTCACCATCGAGCAGGGCAAGCTCTGGATGCTCCAGACCCGTGTCGGTAAGCGCACCGGCGGCGCCGCCCTGAAGATGGCCGTCGACATGACCAAGGGTACGAAGGACGGCAACGGTGGCCGCTGGAAGATCACTCGTGAAGAGGCGATCATGCGCGTCACCGAGGAGCACCTCGACTCGGTGCTCCACCCGCAGTTCGCCAAGGCCGGCAAGGCGCTGGCCAAGGGGCTCGGTGCCTCGCCGGGCGCTGCGGTCGGCAAGGTGTACTTCACCGCCGACGACGCCGTCGCTGCCTCCGAGCGTGGTGAGCCAGTCGTCCTCGTTCGTAACGAAACGAGCCCCGAAGACGTGCACGGCATGATGGTGTGCGAAGGCATCCTCACCGCTCGTGGCGGCCTCGTGAGTCACGCGGCGGTCGTCGCTCGCGGCTGGGGCACCCCGGCCGTGGTCGGCGCCGAAGAGGTGAAGATCTCGGGCAAGCAGTTCGCCGTGGGCGACACCGTTGTCAAGCAGGGCGACTTCCTGTCGATCGACGGCACCTCTGGCGCCATCATGTTGGGCGAGCAGGAGCTGGCCAGCGCCGAGCCGCCGGCCGAGTTCAACACGATCCTCAAGTGGGCTGACGCCGTCCGCAAGGGCAAGCTCGCCGTGCGAGCCAACGCCGACACCGGTGAAGACGCCGCCAACGCCCGTAGCCTCGGGGCCGAGGGCATCGGCCTGTGCCGCACCGAGCACATGTTCCTCGCTCCCGACCGCCTCCCGATCGTTCGCGAGATGATCCTCGCCTCGACCCCGAAGGCCGAGGAGAAGGCGTTGGAGAAGCTGCGCGAGGCTCAGGAGGCCGACTTCGAGGAGATCCTCGACGCGATGGATGGCTTGCCCGTCACCGTGCGCCTGCTCGACCCACCGCTGCACGAGTTCCTCCCCTCGGTCGAGGAGCTCAAGGTCAAGGAGGCCAAGAAGGGCAAGCTCACCGCCAAGGATCAGAAGATGCTCGAGGCCGCCGAGAGCTGGGCCGAGCACAACCCGATGATCGGTACCCGCGGTGTTCGCCTCGGTGTGATCAAGCCGGGCCTCTACGCCATGCAGGTGCGGGCGCTGCTCGCCGCTGCGGCCAAGCTGCGCGAGGCCGGCAAGAAGCCGATCGTCGAGATCATGATCCCGCTCACGGTGACCCGTGAAGAGCTCGCCCTCGCCCGTAGCTGGGTGCAGGAGGAGATCGACGAGGCCCTCAAGGGCATGCGCAAGAAGCCCGTCATCACCATCGGCACCATGGTCGAAACGCCGCGTGCTGCGGTGCGTGCCGACGAGATCGCCGAGGCGTCCGACTTCTTCTCGTTCGGCACCAACGACCTCACCCAGCTCACCTTCGGCTTCAGCCGTGACGACGTCGAGAGCCGCATGATGCCGGCGTACCTCGAGCAGGGCCTGCTCAAGCGGAACCCGTTCGACACCATCGACCAGTCGGGCGTGGGTGACCTCGTCATGATCGGCGCCGAGCGCGGCCGTGCGACCAAGCCCGAGCTGAAGCTTGGTGTGTGCGGTGAGCACGGCGGCGACCCCGAGTCGATCGATCTCTTCTACCGAGCGGGCCTCGACTACGTGTCGTGCAGTCCGTTCCGTGTGCCGGTGGCCCGCCTGGCCTGCGCCCAGGCGATCATCACCCACGGCTGATCACCTCTGTCCCAACTGGTGTCCCAACTGGGGTCTGACCCCAGTTGAGATGATCGGTTCGACGGCCGGTTCTTCAGGCGAGATGCCTGAGGGGCCGGCCGTCGGCATCTTCGAGGAGCTGTACGACGGCGTCGACGAGCCGGTCGGTGGCGAGCGAGAGGTTGGCCGTGAACTGCTCGGCGGTCTCGGCGCCGTGATCGACGTGGTCGGTGATGGCCTTCACGGCCACCAGCGGCACGCCGATCGTCTCGGCGACCCAGCCGACGGCAGCGGCCTCCATCTCCTTCACGTCGGCATCGTGGGTGGCCATGATCGAGGCATCGGGCTCGGGGCCGTCGAGGCTGTTCGAGGTCGACACCACGCCGGCCTTCAACCCGAGCCGCGTCGCCACACCGGCGATGTCGACGACGGGGTAGCGGCCGTGGCCGTACTCTTCGAAACCGGGGAGCGGTACTCGTCGGTCGTGGAAGACGAGCGGTGATCCCGAGAGGTAGACGTCGCCGATCTCGGCGCCCTTGGCGAGCCACCCGCCAGCGGTTCCCGCGGTGACCATGAGGTCGGGGGAGAAGCTGATGGCGGTCACGTACGCGTTGAGCGTCGCCGGTTGCGTGGCGATCAAGTCCACGCCGTGGCGCACGTCGACACCGTTGAGGGCGACCCGAACGTCGAGCCCGCCAACACGCCCGTCGAACCACCGCACCGGGAGCCGGTCGGGCCCGTCGACCTCGGCGAGCCCGAGCCGTTCGATGAGCGGCATCCCCTCGGCCCGCATCGCCATGACGATCGCCACCCGCCGAACGATCGTGTCCGCAGAGATCATGCCGGCAAGGTAACCCCGTCACCCTGGGTGTCTGACACCGAGGGTGACGGAGCCGGATCAGCGGAGGGCGGCGAAGAGCGGCTCGTTGTCGAAGCCGGCCGATGAGCGGAACCACACGACCAGCGAGTCGGCGTCGGCAGCGTCGATGAGGAAGCACTGGTTGCCGGTGACCGTGCCGCCGTTGAACAGCTCGGCGGAGTTGTCGATCTCGTCGGGCGGGTCGGCGAAACCGCAGTCGTCGGAGCCGACATTGGAGTTGCCGATCAGACCCGAGGCGACCGCCCAGATCCCTGACGAGTTCTCGCCGTTGTACGTGTAGGTCACGTTGACCGCTGCGTACGCTTGCCCGTCAGGCGGCGGATCGGCGAAGGTGTCTTCGGCGAGGACCTCGTCGGTCACGTCGGGGTCGAAGGCGTTGACCTGCACGGTCCAGTCGTCGTCGAGCTCGATGGGTGTGCCGAGCGCTCCGGGAGAGGTTCGAGCCTCGGTCGCCTCGCCATCGGGTGCCGGCCCGGTCGATCCGGTGACGGTGTCGATCGACCCCGAGGACGTCGCCGGGTCGAAGAACACGAGCCGGTCTTGGAACCAGTCGCCGCTCGCGGCGATCACCGCACCGTCGATCTGTGTCGCGTCGCCAGTGAAGCAGGCGGCCCCCTCGAACACCCCGCCGCTGAACATCTGGCGGTTGCTGAAGAAGACATCGTTCCCGAGGGCGTCGCAGCCGATGGCGTTCAGCTCGACCGAATCGGAACCGACGAGATCGATCTGGGCATCGCCCAGGTTCTTCGGTTCGGAGGCGCCGCTGTACACGAGGGTGTACTCGACGAGCGCCATCTGCTCGGTCGCTTCGAGCATGTACTGGGTGTCGTTCGCTGCGTTGTATCGCTCGACGACGTCGGGGTCCCACGACGTGAACACGACCTCGAAACCCCCGCCGATCGGCGCTGCCGTGCCGAGCGCGAGCGGGTCGTCCTTGGTGCCGGTCAGGCCCAGGGCAGCCAGTTCGGCTTCGAGGTCTTCATCGTCGTTCGAGCCGAAGCCGGAGTCGTCAGAGCTGCTGGTGTCGCAGTCCGCGGCCACCCATCGGCCGTCTTCGTAGATGACGTCGACGTCGTCTTCGTCGAATGCGAAGCCGTCGAGGTCGGCTCCGTCGGGCAGTTCGTACGAGATCGAGACCGATGCGGTGTCGCCGTCGAACGAGGCGATCTCGCCGACCACTTCGATGTCGTCGATGTCGAACTCGTCGGACTCGAGGAACCCTCGGAGGAGCAAGAGGCCGAACATCACCTCTTCCTCATCGGTCTCAGCGCGGCACTCATCGGTCATGAAGGCGAAGAGCGCATCGGCGTCGCCGCGCATCGTTCCCTGCATGGCGTCGACCGTCGCCTCGATGGCGCCCTCCTCGGTCTGCGGTTGCCCGCCGGAGCCATCACCGCCGCAGGCCGCGGCCAGGAGGAGAAGGGGGAATGCGATACGGATTGTCCGTCCCATAGGAGCAGACAATAGGGAGGCGAGGGGGTCCTGCGAGGAGATTTCCCGCACGATGGTGGCCGTAGTCTGTGAGCGATGGGGATCGAAGACGACGACATCGAGCGGCTGCGGTCGACGATGTCGATCGTCGACGTGGTCAGTCAATACGTCGCACTCAAGCGAGTCGGGCGCAACTGGGTCGGGCTGTGCCCGTTCCACGCCGAGAAGTCGGGCTCTTTCAACGTGCGCGAAGAGACGGGTCGCTACAAGTGCTTCGGCTGCGACAAGGGCGGCGACGTCTTCACGTTCATCCAGGAGATCGAACACGTCGACTTCCCCGGCGCCGTCGAGCACTTGGCTGCCAAGGCCGGCATCCAGTTGCGGTACACGTCGACGGGCCAGTCGAAGGAGCGGGCCCGTCGTAAGCGGTTGGTCGAGGCGATGAACGACGCCGTCGAGTGGTACCACCAGCGACTGCTCACATCGCCTGACGCTCGCCCGGCGCGCGACTACCTCCGTCGACGCAACCTGCACGGCGACATCGCCCGTCAGTTCAGGCTCGGATGGGCACCCGACGACTGGGATGCGCTGTCGCGCGAGCTCGGCCAGCCCGCCGACGTGCTGCACGACGTGGGCCTCGCATTCCGCAACCGGCGCAACAAGATGCAAGACGCCTTTCGGGCCCGCGTGATGTTCCCGATCTTCTCCGACACCGGTGAGGCGCTCGCCTTCGGTGGGCGCATCCTGCCCGGCTCCGACGACCCGGCGAAGTACAAGAACTCGTCCGAGACGCCGATCTACACCAAGTCGCGAACCCTCTACGGCCTCAACTGGGCCAAGGCCGACATCGCCAAGGTCGACCAGGTCGTCGTGTGCGAGGGCTACACCGACGTCATCGGCTTCCACCAGGCCGGTGTGCCGCGGGCGGTGGCCACCTGTGGCACGGCGCTCACCGAGGAGCACGTGCGTCTGCTCAAGCGGTACGCCAAACGGGTCGTGTTGTCGTTCGATGCCGATGCTGCCGGCCAGGGAGCCGCCGAGCGCTTCTACGAGTGGGAGGAGAAGCACCAGGTCGAGGTGTCGGTCGTCCGCCTGCCCGAGGGCAAGGACCCCGGCGACCTCGCCCAGTCGGCGCCCGAGGCATTGGCGAAGGCGGTCGACGACCCGTTGCCGTTCCTCGGGTTCCGCGTCAACCGAACGCTGCAGCAGCGTCGCCTCGACTCACCCGAGCAACGGGCCCGCGCTGCCGAAGAGGCGATGGCGGTCGTCAACGAGCACCCCAACGCCAACGTCCGCAAGCTCTACGCGGGTGAGGTCGCAGCTCGGGTCGGTCTGCCGGTCGCTGATCTGGTTCGCATGGCCGAGAACCGGACTCGCCGTCCGAGCGTCGAGGTCAAGGCACCGCGCCGCAACGGCCCGACCGAGAATGCCGAGTTCGCCGCGCTCGTCCTGCTCTGTCAGGAGTGGGATGCGATCGCCGAGTGGCTCGTCGAAGAGCTGTTCTTCGACGAGACGAACCGGCTTGCCTTCGTGGCGCTGGCCGAGGGTGGCGGACTCGATGGAGCGCTCGAGCTGGCATCGCCCGAGGCGCGCGAGGTGCTCGAGCGGGCTGCGGTGGCCGACCTCGAGCTCGACGCGACGCAGGAAGCCTTCAACCTCATTCGTGCTGCTGTACGCCGCGAGCTGGCCGAGTCGAGCCGGGTCGCCGACCCCGACGTCATCCGAGCGAACAGCGCTGCCAAGCTCGACCTCGAGGCACTCTCCGGACCGGACGGTTCTCGCGCTCTCGTCGCAGCGGAGTCATTGCTAACTTGGCTCCATCAGCGAGCAGACCAACGAACCCGAGCAGGCGGCTGACCGCCCGGCCGACGCCCATGCCGGCAAGGCACCTGCCGCCGACACGCAGCCCACGCGCGTGCCCGTCTCCGGCATCGAACACGACGAATGGGGCAACCTGCTCGCCGAGGGTCGTGAAGCCGGCGAGGTCCATGCCGATCAGGTGAGCCATGTGCTCCGTCACGTCGAGCTCTCGGAGTCGGTGCTCGCCGAAGTGAAGTCGGCGATCACCGCTGAGGGCATCGCGATTGACGAAGAGGTCGAACACGTCGACGACACACCGACGGGTGTGCATCGGCGCATCACGGTCGAGAGCGACGACGACGAGAAGCTGCTCAGCCGTCGGCAGAAGCGGCGGACCAAGAAGCAGAACCCTCGTGGTGAGGGCGGTACCTCTGACGCCGTCCGGCTCTACCTGCGTGAGATCGGTCAGGTCGATCTGCTCACGGTCGACGATGAGCGGCGTCTGGCCCAGCTCATCGAAGAGGGCAAGATCGCCGCTGCGAAGATCGACGAGGCCGAAGATGCCGGCTCGCCCATCGAGGGTGTCGAGGGGCGCATGCTCATGCGTGCGGTCTCGCGCGGCGAGCGAGCCAAGAGCGAACTGACCCAGGCCAACCTGCGCCTCGTGGTATCGATCGCCAAGCGCTACTCCGGCCGTGGCATGCAGCTGCTCGACCTCGTGCAAGAGGGCAACCTCGGCCTCATGCGTGCCGTCGACAAGTTCGACTACACTAAGGGTTTCAAGTTCTCGACGTATGCGACCTGGTGGATTCGCCAAGCCATCACGAGGGCGATCGCCGACCAGGCCCGGACGATCCGTATTCCGGTGCACATGGTCGAGCACATGAACCGCGTGGTGCGCGCCAAGCGCCAGATGCACCAGGAACTGGAGCGGGAGCCGACCATCGACGAGTTGGCAGTGCGAGTGCAGGTCGAACCCGACCGAGTGCGCGAGCTGCTCCGCATCTCTCAGGATCTGCTGTCGCTCGACTCGCCCGTCGGCGAAGAGGACGAGTCGAATCTCGGTGACTTCATCAAAGACGAGTCGGCCGACAGCCCGGCCGACGCTGCTGCCAAGGTGATGCTCGCCGATGCGGTGGGCGAGGTGCTCGGGGAGTTGTCGGAGCGCGAGCAGGAGATCGTTCGCCTGCGGTTCGGGCTCGACGGTGGCCAGGCCAAGACCCTCGAAGAGGTCGGCAAGGAGTTCGGTGTGACCCGCGAGCGGATCCGCCAGATCGAGGCCAAGACCCTTGCGAAGCTCCGCCACCCGCAACGCAGCCAGCGCCTCCGCGAGTTCCTCGAAGTCGAGTGAGCCAACCCGCGTCGACGTCGGCTCATTCTGAGGTTCGGATTCCGAACAGAATCCCGAGCAGATCGGCGTGGGGGGTGGGGTTCGCGCCGATAGCCTCGCCGTTCGACCTTCCGGGGTAGCTCAGCTGGCAGAGCATCGGACTGTTAATCCGCAGGTCGTGGGTTCGAGCCCCACCCCCGGAGCCATCGAGAACAGGGTCTCGTGTGAGACCCTGTTCTTGCGTTTTCGGGGTGATAGCTCAGTTGGTCAGAGCAGCGGACTCATAATCCGTCGGTCCCGGGTTCGAGCCCCGGTCGCCCCACTCATCTACCAGGGGAAACGCTGACGACGTCGTCTCCGTGGCAGGCGCGTGGCAGGCGAAATGTTTCACGAGCCCGCCGTAGACGGCGCTGCGACCGCCACTTGAGCGCACCTATCGGCACTTCAGGGACGTAGGCGGTCGAGGTCAGCTGACCGTTATCGGTCACCTCGTGGTGCGCATCGTTGCGATTATCGGGCGCGCCATGGACGACGAAGGTCGCCAGTGTTCGGCTCGGTCGTGGTGCGGCGCCGGTTCCGGCAACCCGGGCTCGGTCGAGTGCTCGAAGCTGCCCTCGACGCCTACTGACGCGCGACCGCGACCCTGTAGCGCTCCTCCGGAGTGATCAGGTGGTCCAGGTCCTCGGCGTTCTCGTCGATGTCGATCTGCACCCAGTGAATGGTTCCGTTGAAGGCGTTGTCCTTCTGCCCGTAGTCAGGCGACACCGGTGAAGCGGCATCGCTCCCGACATCGCAGGTGTCGGTGCCGAACAGCATCGGCACTGTCTGGTCGACTCGGCCCTCCCCGACCTGCTCCCCGTCGATGTAGAGCGAAACGGTGCCACCCTTCGCGAGGCCGCCACCGTCGTAGCTGAACTCGAGACGCACCTGATGGTGACCGGCCGGAATCTCGCGGTCGCTCTCGGCGTAGTACCGCTCGATCCCGAAGAAGTTGTAGCAGTGCTTGAGCCTGCCCTCGTGGGCGTAGAGACTCCAGCCCCCGATACCGGCGCCGAGGGAGATGATGACTCCGGACGCACCGGAGTCCGGCACCTCGATCTCGGCCGTCAGCGCGTACGACTTGTTGTGCACGTTCAAGATCACGCTCTCCTGCAGGCGGTGCATGCCACCGAACAGCATCTGCGTCTTTCCCTTGATCAGCTGTGGCCGACCAGCAAGGTCAGAGTTGAACCGCTCGAACGAGCGGTCGTCCAGCGGCAGCACGTTGTACTTGGCCGCCTCGATGAGGAACAGACGCTGCAGTTCGGCCAGCTTCTCCGGGTGGACCGCAGCAAGGTTGTTCGACTGGGTCCAGTCGGTGTTGGTGTCGTAGAGCTCCCACACGTCTTCGTCGAAGGACTGCTCCAGGGGGCCGACCCAGGGGACGGTATGTCGCGTGACCGCCGTCCACCCCTCGTGGTAGATCCCCCGGTTGCAGAACATCTCGAAGTACTGCGTGGTGTGACGGTCCTCGGCGCCGGCATCGTCGAACGCATACATCATGCTCGTGCCCTCGAGCGGCGCCTGCTGCACGCTGTTCACGATCGTCGGGGCCGGAATTCCGGCTGCCTCGAGAATGGTCGGGGCGACGTCGATCACGTGGGTGAACTGTGAACGGCTCTCGCCCTTGGCCTCGATTCCGTTGGGCCAGTGCACGATCGTGCCGTTGCGGGTACCGCCCCAGTGCGAAGCGACCTGCTTCGTCCACTGATAGGGCGTGTTCATCGCGTGGGCCCAGCCGACGGCGTAGTGGTTCGATGCCTCGGGGCCGCCGAAGTCGTCGATCTTGCTCATCAGGAACTCGGGGGTCTCGATCGTGCCCATCCCGTTGAGCACGGCGATCTCGTTGAAGCAGCCGTTGGGCGTGCCCTCTGCGGACGCCCCGTTGTCGCCGATGATGTAGTAGATCAACGTGTCATCGAGGATCTCGAGTTCATCGAGGGCGTCGACCAGTCGGCCGATCTGATGGTCGGTGTGCTCCAGGAAGCCGGCGTAGGTCTCCATTTCGCGAGCGAGAATCGGCTTGAGCTCATCGGGCATGTCGTCGTACGCGAGGATCTCGTCCGGCCGTTCGGTGAGAACGGCATCTTGCGGGATCACCCCGAGTTCCTTCTGACGCTCGAACGTCTCTTCGCGCAGCTGATCCCAGCCGCCGTCGAACTTGCCCTTGTACTTCTCGATCCACTCCTTGGGGACATGGTGGGGAGCGTGCGTCGCACCGGGCGCGTAATACATGAAGAACGGCTTGTCGGCCATCAGCGCCTTCTGCTGGCGCACCCAGCCGATCGCCTTGTTCGTCATGTCCTCCGTGAAGTGGTATCCCTCTTCCGGCGTCTTCGGGGGATCGATCGGGATGGTGCCCTCGTACAGCGACGGGTAGTACTGATCGGCCTCGCCACCGATGAAGCCGTAGAAGTACTCGAAGCCACCTCCACCCGTCGGCCACGAATCGAACGGACCGAGCGGGCTCGTCTGCCAGACCGGCACCTCGTGGCACTTGCCGAACTGAGCGGTCGAGTATCCGTTGAGCTTGAGCGTCATCGGCAGCGGCGCCTTGTCCTTCGGAAGCACCGACGTGTATCCGGGTGCCGACGTCGCCATCTCGGTGATCCCGCCCATGTTGACCGAATGGTGGTTGCGGCCGGTGAGCAGTGCCTGACGGGTCGGCGAGCACAGCGCCGTGGTGTGGAACCGGTCGAGTTTCAGGCCACCACCTGCTAACCGTTCGGCCGCCGGCGTGTCCACCGGCCCACCGAATGCGCTGCTCGCACCGAACCCGCAGTCGTCGATCAGAATGACGATCACGTTCGGTGCACCCTCCGGCGGCCGCACATCCCGGATCGGCGGGAACGTGGTAGCAGGATCCTTCGCGTCGAACGTGGTCAGACCCACATGCTTCACCTCGGGAATCGGAAGGATCGATCGTTGCATCTCAGCGCTCATGGCGATCATCCTTGCGGAGCCCGTGGTCGGCCACAAGTCGTTTGCCGGAGTTACCCCCTCGTTGGACAGCGCATCCACCTGCCCGATCCTCGGTGTAGCGATTGGGCAGCACGTGATCACGCTTCGGTATGGGGCTGGGACCCGTTCGGGCCCGGCACGACTGCGCTCCGCCGAGCCTCCCAAAGCGCACAGGAAGCTCTCGTCGCAGGTCGCCCCCGTCACCGGCAATGAGGCGCCTGGTTTGCGTTGCTCACTGCGGTGTTCGTCGCAGCAGGGGCATGGATGGCGTTGCTCGCACGGCAGCCACGCACCGGTCGAGGCTGACGTTCAGACCACGATCACTCGGTCACCCAGCGTGACAGCTGGGCTACCTTTTGGAGTGCTCACCCAGGTCTCTCGATGGTCGATGTCTCCGAACAGCGCAATGACGCGCCGAGGTCAACACCGCATCGTCGCCAGCGCGCCCGGCGCGTCTCGCTGACCGGAACCCGCTACCGGCACCCGTCCGACGTCGCCCGGATGGTTTTCGCCGGGCTCATCGTCGCCACGATCCTGCTCTTCGACGCAGTGCTCGACCGGCAGTTCGAGCAGTTCGGGCGAGAGCTGATCATCGCCCTCAACGGCCTGCCGCCGATCATCGTCGATGGCGCCGTGGGGTTGATCCAGGTGCTCGCCACGGTCGCCCCGATCGCCGTGCTCTGGACGCTGCTCCGTCAGCGGAGCTGGTCGCAGCTGTTCGTGGTGGTTGCAGCTGCTGGGTTCGCCGTGGTCGCGTTCTGGCTGCTCGACGGCTTGGTCGAGCTGAGCATCCCGCTCGAGGAGTTCGGGTACGAACGGGTCAACAGCTGGTTCGTCGGCGTCGAGTATCCCGGGCCGGCGCTGTTGGCCGCGATCACTGCGGTCTTCGTCGCGCTCAGCCCGCAGATGGAGCGACGTTGGCGACGATTCGGATGGATCTTCCTGCTGGCGCTGCTCGTCGCTCGGGTGCTCACGGCCACGGCGGTTCCGGCGAGGAACCTGCTACTGCTGTCGGTCGGTGCCTTCGCCGGCTCGGTGGCGCTGGTGGTGTTCGGTGCGCCGCGCCGCCGCATCGACCCGACGATGGTGAGCGGAACGCTGAACTCGATCGGTCTCGACGTGACGTCACCACCGGTCGAGCGGGGCGAAACGGCCTCCTTCGATGTCGGGACCACCGACGGCGACGCGATGGTGCGCGTGCTGGGCCGCGACCAGCGCGATGCCGACCTGCTCATCACCGGTTGGCGGGCCCTGATGACGAAGGGGCTGGGCAATGGCCGGGCCTTGCGTTCGCCGACGCAGGCGGCTGACGACGAGGCACTCGCGCTCAGCGTGCTGTCGGCTGCGGGTGTGAATGTGCCCGAACTCGTCGCCGTCGCCCGTGTCGGCCCCGACACCTCGCTCATCGTCACGTCGAGGCCGAGCGGTACCCCGATGGCCGATCTCACCGAAGCGTCTGAGGCTGCGCTCGACGATGCGTGGCAGCAGGTGGCCGACATGCAGGCCCGCCGGATCGCGCATCGCCGCCTCACCGCCGACAACCTGCTGGTCGACGATGATCGCGTCACGATCGACGACGCTCGCTGGGTCGCTCGCGATGCCACCGACGAACAACTTGGTGCTGATGTTGCCGAGCTCCTCGTCGTACTGGCGCAGCGCGTCGGAATCGATCGGGCCATCGGCTCGGCAGCCGCCACGCTCAGCACCGACGACCTCCGCCGCGGTGTGCCACTCATCCAGCTGGCTGCCCTGTCGCCCGACACACGCCACGTGCTCTCCGTGCGTGACAAGGCAGACGACGACTTCGACGCCGGCGACTGGCTCGACGAACTCCGTACCGGGGTCGCCGCCCGAGCCGGCATCGACGACGTCGAACTCGCCGAGGTTCAGCGGATCACCATTCAGGGCGCCGTCTCGCTCGTCGGCGCCGGCGTGCTCGTCTTCTACGTCCTGTCGCTCGCCTCCGACTGGGAAGCGATCTGGGACGCCTTCGCACGGGCGAATCTCGTCTACGTCGTCCCGATCCTGGTGCTCGCCTTCTCGACCTATCTCACCGGAGCGATGAGCCTGCAGGGCGCCTCGCCGATCGATCTCGGGTTCGGGCGGACGACCGCGGTCATGTTCGGCCAGTCGTTCCTCAACCGGTTCACCCCCGCCAATGCCGGTGGCATGGCGATGCGCGTTCGGTACCTCCAGCTCGAAGGCCTCGACAGCGCGTCGGCGGCCACCACGATCGGCCTCACGTCGGCCGCGAGTGGCATCGCCCAGGGCCTGATGATCGTCGTGTTCCTCGTGTGGGGAGGTGCGTCCGATCGGCTGTCTGACTTCTCGCTGCCTGCGGTCGGGCCGATCGTCATCGTGATCCTGGCCGTCGGCGGCGTGGCCTGGTTGATCCTCGCGAGCACCTGGGGTCGGCGGAAGGTGCGGCCCCTGCTCACCCAGGCGATTGGTTCTGCCCGTGAGACGTTGTCGGCCGTTGCGGCCGACCCGGGAAAGGTGGCGCAGCTCCTCGGTGGGGCGACGCTGGGCAAGATCGCCAACATCGCGGCGTTCTGGTTGGCCGCCGTTGCGTTCGACGTCGACATCTCGTTCCCGAAGGCCGGTGCGCTCTACATCATTGCCACCACGATCGGCTCGGCGGTTCCGACCCCGGGTGGTGTCGGCGGTGTCGACGCAGCGCTCACCGCAGCGCTGCTCGGCTACGGCGTTCCGAACGCTGACGCAGCGGCAATCGTGCTGCTGTTCCGCCTGCTTACGTTCTGGCTACCAACCCTGCCGGGCTACATCTCGCTGAGGTACTGCCAGCGGAAGGGCTACGTCTGACGCGGCGGTGCTGGGCCACCGATACCGAAGGTTCGAACGGTCGTGCGGTGCCGGCCTCGTTTGGTCTGACGAGCGGTGTCAGGCTCACTGCGTGGAGCGAGGGAGCGGCCCGTGGCCGTCAGGCGTCGGGTTGCTCGATGGCGTCGAGGAAGGCGTTGACGTCGGGCTCTTCGCCGCCGACGAGCCAGATCGTGAGTTCACCGTCGGCTTCGGCGCCTTCGTCGTCGACTGAGTCTTGCCAGGGGAGCACTCCGTCGACGAAGTAGCGATCGACGGTGATGTCGTCGCTGGCCTCGTCGACCGGAGCGATGACGGCGAGTTCGACCTCGGCGTCGGGCGGCTGGTCGGTGAGGATGTCGATCAGTTCGTGGACTCGCACGGCGGCTCCCGGTGGGTCAGAGTTCGTCGAGCCACACGTTGGCCCGGTCGAGCAGGTAGAGGCTGACATCCTTGCACCGTTCGAGCGCCAACCCCACAGCGTCGTCGTTGGTGAGATAGACGTCTGCCAGATCCACTTCCATCTTCGCCACGATCGAGAGGCTGCGCTCGGGTGCGTCGGTGACGGTGGGGAACGAGTCGATCGCCGACACCTCGACCGGCAGCCGCATCCCGCCGATACCGGCGAGATCGGTGGCGAGCACGAGCAGGTCGGGCGGCTTCGGGAGCGGCGGCAGGGTCCAGGTGAAGAGCATCGGGAACGTGAAGCCCTTGGGCGGATCGTCGATGTCTTCGGTCTTCATGATCTCGTCTTCGAAGCCGAGCATCGCCCGTGGGTCGACGTCGAGCGACAGGTGGAGATCGATGGGGCCGTGGCACGCCTCTTCGGGGTGCAGGTCGACCTCCCACAGCTGGCGCAGCGAATAGGTCTCGACGAAGTGGCGTTCGTCGTGGACGTGGAACCCGTGGTCGATCGCTTGGCTCTTGGTGTCGGCGACGAAGCCGGCGACGTCGATGACTGCCATCGCCTGCGGACCTTACCGCCACCGCCCCGGCCATGGGCGCGCCAGGGGTGCCCGGATGTCTCTACACTCGCCATCGTGGCCGACGAACTCGACACCGAGGCGGAGCCACTGGTGTCCGCCGCCATCGACACCTCCCGGGTTCTGGCGCTCTTTGCAACGATCTGCGACGCAGCTGCCGACGTGCTGCTGCGAAACGACGACTGGGGCTGGTCGGGTCAGCGCGACACGCAGTACACCGTCGATCTTGCGATGGACGATGCCTGTCGTGCGCCGTTGCTCAACGCTGGCTACGCCGTGTTGTCGGAGGAGTCGGGGGTGTCGCTGCCTGCGGGCGCCACGACGATCGAGGAGACTGCCGGCGTGGTGATCGTCGACCCGCTCGATGGTTCGACCAACGCGTCGCTGGGCCTGCCGTGGTGTGCGACGGCGCTCTGCCTCGTCATCGACGGCGAGCCCACTGTGGCGACCGTGGCCAACCTCCGGACCCGTGACCGCTACGAGGCGGTGCGGGGCGGGGGAGCGACGCTGAACGGCCGTCGGATCAACGTGTCGGAGCCGGTGCCGTTGAGCGAGGCGATCATCTGCATGAACGGGGTGCCCGACCGACACGTCGGTTGGCGGCAGGCCCGTGTGATGGGGGCGACGGCGCTCGACATCTGCTCGATCGCGTCGGGCGGCTTCGATGCCTACGTCGACCTCGACCCGGGCAACATCGCTGTGTGGGACTACCTGGCATCGGTGCTCATCCTCGAGGAAGCCGGGGGAGTGGCCGACGATCGTGACGATCGAGGGTTGGTGGTGCTCGTGTCCGACGACCCCCACCGCAACCCGATCGCAGCGACGTCACGCAAGCTGCTCGACGAACTCCATCACGCCTTCCTCGACGTCAGCTGACGTCTGGCTCGGACGCGGCCCGGCGCCCGCCTTGCGGGAATGAGACGAGGAGGGCGCTACAGGGGTCAGTCGCTGATGCGTTCGATGGTGATGCGGGCGACCGGGTCGTCTCAGCCGTACACCGCCGGGTCGAGGGCGCCAACACCCTCGATGCCTGGGTGCATGGTGACGACACTGCCCTCGGGGTCACGCACGAACGGGTTGCCGCCGGCAGGGCCGGGGATGAAGGCGCCGTCTTCGTTGTTGGCCCCGGAGCCGGCGTCGTAGGCGCCGAGGTAGAACTCCGGCGAAACGAACAACGGCATCAACCGAAACGGTCGGGAGCCAACTGCGAAACCGGGAAACGCCCGTGGACGCGCGTCGTAGTGGATGCGGTCGGGCCGCTCACCCGAGCGGGGCGAAGAGGTCGACGGCGTTGCCGTCGGGGTCGTGCACCGTGGCGTAGCGTTGACCCCAGAAGGCGTCCCAAGGTGCGAGATGGCTGTGGAACCCGGCGGCGACCACCCGATCGTGCATCGCGTCGACCTCGGCGGGGGAATCGCAGAGGAACGCAAGCGCCACTCGGGGCGAACCGGTCGGGGTAGTCCACGATGAATCGAAGCTGGTGATGGTCGACACCGGATCCCATGCGATGCGCAGCCCGTTGGGCAGGGTGAGCTCGACGTGTGGCTCGTTCTCGGCTCCTTCGGGGATGTCGAGCCCGAGCAGACGATAGAAGGCAAGCGAAGCAGCAGGGTGCTGCGTCACGATGCCGATCATGTCCAACTGCGCTGTCATGGCCGCGACCATACGGGAGGGGTGCGACATCCGCCGTCGACGACCCCACCGGTACACTGCGCCGCTCCGGGCGCATAGCTCAGTTGGCTAGAGCGCTTCCCTTACAAGGAAGATGTCGGGGGTTCGAGTCCCTCTGCGCCCACCACATGCCTGCTCGACAAGGAAATCTGGCGATTCCCACTGGGCGAGATGGCGTCTGTCCGTTGCTGTAGACACTTTTCAGCGTGGGCGAGCGTGAGGTGCCCGCCGAGCGAGTGGCCGACGAGGATCGCCGGCCGGCCCGACGGTGAGGAGTCGGCGAGCTCCGCCAACAGGACGTCGAGGTCATCCAGCGTGGCGTCGCGCGAGTACTCCTGCGGATCCTCCGGGACCGGTGAGGCACCATGACCGAGCAGGTCGATCGCCACGCAGGGTGTGGAGCTGCACGCCGAGCGACCGGAGCGCTCGGGCCGGTGCGCCACCCGGCCGACACTCGACCCGTGCGTCCGAGTCGGTCGCGCCGATGTCCGGTCGCGCCAATGTTCGGTCGCGCCGATGTCCGGTCGCGTCGAAGTCCGGTCGCGTCGAAGTCAACGCGGTGAGTTGCCGATTCGCGTGGCGCTCTCGCGTCGCACGAGGTCGTGGGCGGCCCTGAGCCGACCGGCGAGCCAATCGACGCGATCGCCGGGTGGCATCACCCAGTCGACACCCGGTTCCATCAGCCGGGCGGTCGCCTCGTCGCCCAGCAGGAACTCGCGACAGAACTCGTTCTGCCAGGCACCGAGGCTGAGCCGGCGGGCCGGGCCAGTGTCGGTGCGGACGACCGCTCGGGGTTCGACGGCTCGGAGGCGCGGCCCGATCGAGCGGGTCTCCCAACCGCCGCGATAGGGCCGGTTGAACGCCACGTCCCCCGGATCCGACGCGTCGAACGCCGCTCGATAGGCCGCTGCGATCGAACGGAGGCGCGACGGGCGCATCGTGGGCACCTCGATCTCACTCCGCAGACCGGGTGATTCGTCGACGGCCACCTCACCGTCGGCATCGCCACGATTGGAGAGGGCGACCACGTTCGGGAGGCGGTCCTCCGGCGCACGCTCCAACCGGATGGCACCGTCGGGTGCTGCGGTGTGGTTCATCGTGTCGTGGATCGACAGCACGTCGAGATGTGTGACCGCCGCCCACTCCGTCAGCGATGTCGTCGACGGGTCGAGCGACGCCAGCCGCCTGAGCTTCGCTGTGATCACGCGCTCGATGAACTCGTCGCGGGTCCGCTCGTACCGATCGACGCCCAGCGAACCCGCGGTCTCCAGCGCGTCGATGAATCGCGCCCACTCGCCGTCGTCGACCGGACGGCGGTATACGGGGAGGTACCCGAACGTCACCGGTCGGATCGCGTCGACACCGGCGAGCGACGGCCGTTCGTCCGCACGCGCCTCACCGAGACGATCGAACGCCTCTCGGAGCCCGGCGGCGAGATCGGACGGCCGGGGCCGGTTGGCGTCTCGCACGGCGCGGGGATGTGGGTCTTCGACGTACACCACGTGCGGGTCGAGTTGCGCCCAGCGTCGTGCGATCGGACTCGTCGACACGTCGGTGAAGTCGTATTGCAGTCGCCGCGTGAAGCGAGGATCGACGAAGAGCGCGAGTTCCTCGGGGAAGGCGGCGGATGCGTGGGGCCCGGTCACGATCAGGTCGACCCGGGCGAGTGCCGCCTCGGCGTCCGGGCCGTCGATCGGGGCACCGAACACCATCGTCGCGTCGTCGAACGAGGTCCCCGCCGGAATCCAGTCGATGTGCGCTACGTCCACCGACCGACACGGTAGACGGTCGGAACGACCGGCCCGACACGTGCGGCCCGACGTGTCCGGGCCGCGCCGGCCGACGATCTAGAGTCCCATCCCGTGGGGACGCAGACCTTGACCGGCGTGCGGGCGGCGGGTCTCGTCGCGCTCGCCACGATGGCCGCGTGCGTCGACCACGACGAGCTGGCGTTGTGTCCCGCGTTCGTCGAGTACGTCGTCGTGTACGACGCACTCGCGGCGACGGATCCGAGCGGAGCGACTGCCGCCGCCGCCGCCGAGGCGATCGACGTGGTGATCGGAGAGGTGCGCCAGCTCCGCTCGGTCGCTGGCAAGCGCTATCGGACCCCCATCGACCGCCTCGAGGACGTGCTCGAGGACCTGGATCGCACGCTCACGTCATTCGACGAGGGCGACGAATACGAACGTTGGGAGCCACTGGTGAACGACACGATCGATGACCTCCGGGTCGCTGATGATCGGGTGCGAGCGGTGATCCGCCCCGCCTGCCTGGCGCAGGCGGGTGGTGGGTCACCGATCGGCTCGGATGACGAGAGCGGGGACGCCTGATGGACGGACTCCTGATCGCACTGCAGGCTCTCGTGGTGATCGGGGCCATCATCATGGGCACGCGCTCCAGCGGTGTCGGCCTCGGCATCTGGGGTGGCGTCGGTGTGACGGTGCTCGTCTTCGTGTTCCGGCTCGAGCCCGGCAGCGCACCGGTCGACGCGATGCTGATCATCATCTCGGTCGTCGTGGCCGCCGGGATCATGCAGGTGGCGGGCGGCATCGACTGGATGGTCTCCGTCGCGGCGAAGGCGATCGCCAACCGACCGAATCAGATCACGTTGATCGCTCCGCTGATGGCCTTCTTGTTCTCGGTCGGAGCCGGCACCAGCAACGTGCTGTACCCGCTGATGCCCGTCATCTACGACGTCTCGTATCGCAACGGCATCCGCCCGTCGCGCCCGCTGTCGTTGGCGGTCGTGTCGACCGGCGTCGCACTCGCGTGCAGCCCTGTCTCCGCCGCGATGGCCGCGATGGTCACGCTGACCGAGGTCGAGCCGTACAACTTCGACCTGGTCAGCATCCTCGCCGTGACGATCCCGGCAGCGCTGGTCGGCATCTTCCTCGCGTCGCTCGTCGTCCGACGACTGGGTGCCGAGTTGGAGGACGACCCGGAGTACCAGCGCCGCATCGCCGACGGCTCCCTGCAGCCACCCGTAGACGGCGCGGAGGTGGAGGTCACCTCGACGACCCAGGGGCGAAACGCCGCCGTGATCTTCCTCGGCTCCGTCGCCCTGATCGTCGTCCTCGGTCTGTTCCCGGATCTCCGGCCGCAGATCGGTGGCGACGACGGGACCGCCCCGATCTCGATGACCGTGACGATCCAGCTCCTCATGTTCACCGCTGCCGCGGTCATGATCCTCGTCTGCCGACCCAAGGTGAGCGAGGTCAACGACTCGAAGGTGTTCAAGGCCGGCATCGTGTCGGCGATCGCGCTGTTCGGCCTGGCATGGCTGACAGACACGTTCATCAGTGCCCACGAGGACGACATCGTCGCGACGGTCGGGCAGTGGGTCGCCGATGCGCAGTGGATCTTCTTCCTGGCGATCTTCCTGGTGTGCGCGCTGACGACGAGCCAGTCGACGGCGACTCGCACGATCGTGCCGATCGGTCTGGCCGCTGGTGTGTCGCCCGCGCTGATCACCGGCATGTGGGCGGGATCGTTTGCTGGCATCTACTCGTTGCCGACCAACGGGACACAGATCGCCGCCGCGAACTTCGACCTGAGCGGGACCACCAAGCTCGGTACGAAGCTGATCGACCACTCGTACTTCATCCCGATGCTCGTCCTGGCGCTCGGCACGGCCGGCGCCGGATGTGTCTTCGCCGTCCTGTTTTTCTGATCTCGGCGGTCGCTCCCCGACATCGAGTTCGCAATCGACGACGTCGGCCTGGCGCCCGCGATCCTGGTGATGGCATCGGCGACGCTCCGACGCCGCATCCCCGCACTCCGAACGCTCTTCATCCCCAATGCGATCACGGCCGGCGTCGCCGGACTGCTCCTCGGCCCGCAGGTGCTCGGGTTCGAGCGAGCGATCAACGATCTCGGCCAGTCGTCGGGAACGGTGGTGTCCGGCTTCCTCCTCATCGACATGAGCGATCCGGAGCAGCGCTCGGGCGTGCACGCGAGGCGACGGCTATCGGCAGGCTGCTCTTCGAGCCGTTCCTATCGACGCCTCATCGGCGTACTCACTCCGGCGACCGGCGACGAGGAGACCGGCGCTCGCAACGCCGCTCGATGGCGCGACATCCTCAGGGTTTCGCGTGAGCGAGGTCTCAACTCGTGACGGCTAGCGTCATGCGGTGGCCAGCGATGATCAGCTTCGAGCGGCAATGGCGGTGACGATGAGGGGTTTCGTTGCGTTGGTGGCGAAGCTGGAACCCCAGCATTGGAACTGGCCCACGCCGTGCACAGATTGGTCGGTCTTCGACGTCGTCGATCACGTGGTGGCCGGTGACCGATTCACCGCCCTCACGTTGACCGGATCCTCGCTGGTAGCGGCTTCTGAGGCCTCCAGAGGCCTGGACGCGCAGCAGCCCAACGTGGAGGAGCAGGTCGAGGAAGCCGCTGCTGAGGCACTCGTCGCGTTTGGGGGATCGCTGGACCGGATCATCGAGCACCGCGTCGGCCCGGTGTCGGCTCGGCGTGTTCTGGGCTTCCGAATCATCGATCAGCTCGGACACACGTGGGACATCGCCACAGCCACCGGTGTGCCAACGGTGCTTGATCCCGACGCGCTGGCAATCGGCATCGAGGTCGTCTCGGCGGAACGGACGACCCTCCGACGATCGCCAAACTTTGCAACCTTCGCTGGCGAACAAGACCCGGCGGCCGATCCGCTCACGGCATTCCTTCGAGCGATAGGGAGGACGCCCTGAACCGCCGAACGACGGAAGCGGTCCGCTCCAGATCAGAAGACCGGGAAGACGGGCTTGCTGCCGACTCGTTCCGACCGGGCGAGCGCGTAGAGGACCTTCCAGTCACCGTGGACGTGGCGGGCGATGCTCTCGACGATGTCGATCACGATGGCTACCCCCAACGGGTCGGTCTCGGGCCGTGACTCGCCCACACTGACCGACAGATCGTCGAGATGGAGGAGAACCTCGATCAGCCGGGTGCGACAGAAGTCGTCGAGGGTCAGCATGCGGCCACCCAGCGCACCAACGAGACGGTCGCCGGGCTCATCTGCCAATCGACGACCGAGCTCTGCGGCAAGGTTCTCGCACTTCGCCGCCATCGCCTGATGACCTATCGCTGATTCATCCGCTGACACCTGCTTGATCTGGTCGTGGATGGGTGAGTCCACTGCCGCATGAAAGTACGTGACCGGTGTGAGCAGGTCCCCTTCGGGTTCGGCATCGGCGGGCGTGCGGTCGAGGTAGGCGGCGGTGGCACCAGCAGCTCGTACGAGGTGAGCTGCCAGACCACCAACGGTCATGCCTGCAAGCGCCGACGGTTCGTCCCACGCGGCACCCACCGACGGGCGACTCATCAACTCGGCTGCAGCCTCGACCGCTTCGACCACCAGCGAGCGCACGACAGAGGACTCGTTCGTAGCCGAGGTTTGCGTCGGCGCGTGCATGCGGAGCGACCGTAGCGCAGGCGGCAACAGAGCTGCATCGCGACTCGGCGGTGGTGGAACCGGGCTCGCCTCGGGACACCGGCCGCGACTCGGAGGGGGTCTCGGCGCGTGCGAGGTCACGGCACATCTCGGTCGGTGAGCAAGACGTGCCGTCGAGCATGATGAGGCCGTGGTCACTTCGATGCGAGGACGGCGACGACCGGTACGAGTCGCGCATCTCATCCCTGCTTCGGCCGAGAAGGTCTGGGGTGCTATCTCGTCGCCCGGGTACCTCGAGAGAGTGCACCCCTTCTGCGAGCGCAACCCAGTGACCGTGTGGCCAGGTCGCGCCGCGCGCGATGAGATTCACTACCGCAGCGGCTGGGTGTATCAGCGGACGTTCACCGACTGGACCGACGGCGTCGGCTACGACCTTGACATCGGTGCGGCCGGCGAACCGATGTCACAGGTGAGTTGGCGTATCTCTCCTCACGGCGCCGGGGTCTGCGAGCTCACGATCTGTGTGTGGCCTCGGCCGGTGACTCGCATCCCTGGTTTGAGATGGCTCGCCCGGCTGCTGATCGTCGGCCCAATGATGCGCCGCTATCTGCGTTCCGTCACTGAGGGAGTGGAGTGGTTCGTCACACGAGGCGTGCCAGTTGCCGCCGACCAGTTCGGACCTCACCCGTGGTTCTCCGCCCCGGGCTGACCAACCTCGGCTGCTCTGAGCGCGTATTCGCGGCCTTGCTCCCGATGTTGGGAGGACGCTCCCCAACGACGGCCGCATCCTCAGTGGCGCCGATCCGGAGCACCCGATAGCGGCCCTGCCCGCGCGCTCGATATCGCTCAGCGCCGATCTTGTTCGAGGTGAACTTGCGGTGCCCAGCCTCGCCGGGGTCGCACTGGGACACCGTGGCGGTCGAGATGGCCGGTCACGGCGGTTCTGTGGATGCCGTAGTCGACGGCGAGTTGTTTGATGGTGGCGCGTGCTCGGTAGGTGTCAAGAAGGTCGTCGATGTCGATGGGGGAGAGGCGTCGTTGGGGAGGGTTTGAAAGCCGTCCCTTGAGGTCCACCATCGTCTTCTCTTTCAAACCCTGCGCGGCGTTCGGTGTGGCGACGCCGGCGAGGAGGAGGAGAGCACCGAGGAGGAGCATCACCGGCCCTCCTGGCAGAAGTCGGAGGTGGTGTCGGCGATGATCTCCGCCTTGCCCATCTTCGTGATGTCGAGGAAGAACTTGAGGTCGTCCGCCATGAAGGCGTCTCGCTGAGCGAGCGCCCGGCTCGTGCGCCGGTCGGCAGCTGCCAGGGTTGCCAGGTTCGCTCCGACGGTCGGTGTGAGTTCATCGTGGCGGTCGACGGGGGTGATGTTGGACATGGTCTCCTTTCGTCGAGTCCTGCGTCGAGGCTCGCCCGACGCAGGGTCTGTGTGTCGCAAGGAGTTGGTCACCGTCGACCAACATCGGCTGTCCAGTTCCCGCCGTTCGCGGCGTACAGAGGGGATGCTGCATCAACCGTCTGAGATTTCTCTCCGGAGAAGCGCGATAGGTGGCGTATTGCTTTTCATGACCCACACTGGATGGTCACGGCAGGTAGTTGAACGACTGTGGGGGAGCGTCAGCTGGCGATGTCCGAGCAACACGGTCTGGGCGAGTGGATCCGCGACCTGCCGCCGAACAACATCGGCGAGTTCCTTGCCGACGTGGATGTCTCGGCTCGCCAGGCCAGCGTGGACTCCGACATTGGCTCGTTCATCTCGACGCTCGCCGACTTGCAGACGTCGGCCGAGGCGGCGCGCAACGGCTGGTGATGTCGCAGGCACCGGATGGCTCGAGCGCCGGTGACCGACTCGGCCACTCGTTCGAAAATGAGAGGCCCGCCTCCGACAACCAGGTTCGTGGCGACGCACAGGCCGTGCGCGCACTCACTGGGGGCCACACCCGGGCCACACCGGACGCACCGCTCAGCTGGCCACGACGAGGAGTATCTCGATGTCGGCCGTTCCGACTCGGCCGGTGAGCGCTGCACCGACGGTGTCGCTGATCGCGATCCGCGTGTCGTCGAGCGCCATCCGCGCCTGCACGGCGTCTAGGAGGGCGGCTGGCAGTCGGTGCAGACCACGTCGTCGATCGGCTCGCCGGCGATGAAATCGGTCAGCCAATCCACGAAGCGGACCCCTTCGACCTCGGTGTCGTAGAAGTATCCGGTACCCATGATCGTGTGGTCCGTGCCGGGAGCCACGTACACGGGGAGGTCGATGCCGGCGTCCTCGGTGAGCTCCTCGTTGATGTCCAACACTGCCTTCACCGACGAGTCCTCGAGTCCGGCGAGGGCGCTGAAGGAGGCCTGCACGCCGTCGTATGCGTGATCGAAGCGGGCCCAGCGGATCTGAGGGAACTCGTTGCCGGCGTAGCGGTAGAAGTCGGGGATCCCGAACTCAGCTGCTGTGACCCCCTCGGTTGTCGACCACGCAGGAACCGCTCCCTCCGTGCCCCAGAGACCGCCGATCGAAGCGTTCAAGAACGGCGTGCTCGGGTAGCCGCCGGAAGCGTCGGGGAGGCCCATGACATCTGCCTCCGGCATCGCGTCCGCCACGAGCCCGGCGAAGAGCGGGGCCGGCACGCCGCCGGCACTCGATCCGGTCACGAGCACCTGCTCGGCAGAGCCGTAGTTGTTGACGACTTCCTCGAACCCCTTCGTGGCGTTGAAGTAGCCGGTGTGGTTGATCACGACACCGTCGCCGTAGTCGACTCCGGCGCGAGTGCCGATGTGCACGTCGCCGGTGCAGTACGGCATGAACACCATCGTCCAGTCCCTCACCGGGTTGTCCGGGTTGTCGAGATCGAAAACACCGGCATCGGCGCTGTTGGGATCATCGTCGGCCTCGACCGAGTACGTCGGCGCCCCGTTCGGATCACACGTTTCTGCCGTGAAGCACGCTCCACCACCGTCGAAGAACAGCATGACTTTTTCCGGGTCACCTTCGCGTACCCAATAGCTGTACTCGGACCCGTCGGAGCACTCGCAGTCCTCGGCGATGACTTGCCGCCAGGGCAGCGACGGCGTGGACACCGTGGTGCTCGTCGTTGCTTCGCTCGTGCTCGTCGGCGCCACGGTTGTGTTGGCGGCGACCTCGCTCGTCGTCGTCGGTGTGGTGGTCGTCTCGGTGACGGTGGCCGATGGGTCGGTCGCAGTCGACTCGACCGCCGTGTCCTCGTTGCCACCACTGCCGCCACAGGCCGCGGCGAAGATTGTGAGTGCGGCGATTGCAGCCGTCAGCTTGTTCATCATGATCCTCCTACCAGCCGGTTCAACCGTATCGAGGTGCTGGCGGTGCGAAGAAAACGCCTGGTGGTCGGGTCGTGTCCCGCATGCGCGCCGGGCTCCGACGATTGGTGCGCACCGACGTGTGTCGTGCCTCGATGGTTCGGACGCGGTCGGCTTGTCCGACTTTCCGAACCCGACGAGGTCCGGAGCGATCACCCGGCAACCAGCCGAGACCAACGGGGGATCATCTGGCGGTACAGGTAACTCCAACTCGGTTCACCGTGCATCGCGAGCACGACCGGTCCATGAACGGGACCTTCGTCGAGATAGTGGACGCGCAGCGTTCCACCCTCGGTGTCGTCGATGTCGACATAATTCGGCGCGAACGGATAACCGTCGAGGTCGTGGAATCGTTCGTCGGGGGTGCGGAGTGACTGCATGTGTGGTCCCTGTTCAGTTCCGGATGGACGGACTCATCGATCGAGGACACGAGGATCGGCTGCCGGCTTCCTGGTGAGGGTGCTCGCGGTGATTGCCGTGTGAACGCCTCGGTTGCTCAGTTCGGAATCGACGGCAGCGACGCCTCGGCTGCTCTTTGACGGCAACGGAGGGCGGGGAGCGCTGCGTCGTCGGCGACGGCGGCCGAGGTGAGTGCGACAGCGTGCTCAACGGCAGTCCGCAACCGATTCGCGTCCGGACCGTCGTCGGGGGCTGTGTTGACCCAGCGAATGAAGTGCCCGGCGGTCATGGCCGTCAGATGTTCGGCGAAGAAACTCGGCGAGACCTCGGCCTCCAGATCGCCGGACACTTGGGCCTCGCGAACGGCGGCGCGCAACGTGGTGCCATACCGACGCATGAGCGGCCGTTCTCCGAGTGTTGGCGCACGACCCTCAGCGATGACCGCCCGGGCGACGTCGGGGTGCGCCGTCCACGCGGTGACCGTCGCATCGGCGATCTCGAAGCGACGTCGACGCTTCGGCGTGAGGACCGACAGCGGACCAGAACTACAGTGCCGAACGTCGAGCCGTTCGGGTCGGCCGGCGACGAAGGGAGGGCGCGCCGTGTGCTCACGGATCACCTACGAGACCGGGACCGGGACGTTCATTTCCGGGCGCGGAATGGACTGGAACGACACGACTGCGGCGACCGCGCTGTGGGTGTTTCCGGCAGGTATGCGGCGAACGGGGGGCGCAGGGAACGACCCGGTCGAGTGGACATCGGCCTACGGGTCGGTGGTTGCGTCGTTCTACGGCTCGGCATCGGCCGACGGAATCAACGAGCACGGGCTCGTCAGCAACGTGCTGTACCTGGCCGAGGCCAGCTATGGACCCGACGAGCCAGACAAGCCGACGCTGTCGATCGGTGCGTGGGCGCAGTACTACCTGGACACCTTCGCATCGGTCGCAGACGCGGTGGAGGAGACGCGGCGCGACCCGTTCTCGATCGTGGCTCCGACGCTCCCGAACGGACAGGAGGCGAGCGTCCACATGGCACTGGCCGACGCCTCGGGTGATTGTGCCGTCATCGAGTACCTCGACGGCCAGCCCGTGATCCACCACGGTGCCGACCATCGAGTGATGACGAACTCGCCGGTCTACGACCAGCAGCTGGCACTGAACGCCTATTGGGAGCTCATCGGCGGCAACAACATGTTGCCCGGCACGATCCGCGCGGCGGATCGCTTCGTTCGACTGAGCTACAACCTCGAGAGGTCACCGAAATTCGAGGACCGCGAGATGGCGGTCGCTGCGGTGTTCTCCCAGATTCGGGCGATGGGCGTTCCCCTGGGGATGGAAGATCCGGACCACCCGAACATTTCGCCCACACTGTGGCGGACCATCGCCGACCACGACGCCAGGCGGTACTTCTTCGAGTCGACCGTTCGACCATCGGTGTACTGGGTGGACCTCGACGAAGTCGATCTCGCCGTGGGTGCGCAGGTCATGACCCTCGACGTGCTGCGACCCGGCCTCTCCGGGGAGGTCTCGGCCCAGTTCGAGCCTGCCGAACCGTTCGAGTTCATGGGCAGCTGACGTCCTCAGCGCCTCCGTCACCCGCCGACGCGGCGTCAGATTCGGTGGATGTCGCGTCGACTGAACCCGACGAAGCCGATCACGACCAGGACGACACCGATGGAAGCGACGACGCAGAGGCCGGTCCAGTTCGGGTCGGATGCCGCAACGCTCGGGACGTGGTACAGCGGGCTGATGCCCAGGGCCCAGCCGGGGAACTTGAATGTCGGGCCCAAGATGGTGATACCGAAGGTGGCGACGATTCCGGCCCAGGAGACGAGCCGCAGCTTCGGAACCGCCCCGACCGCCGCAAGCGCGAGTGCAACGAGGGTCCACGCTGCGGGAATCGTGGCGATCGCCTGCCGGAACACGTCACCGACCGACACCGTGTCGTCGAGCCTCGCCGCGACCAGCCCCAGGCATGTACCCGAGACCACGAGTGCAAGTGCGGATCCGAACAGTGCAACGGCGGCGTTGGTGGCGAAATAGACCGGTCGTCGGAGCGAACCGGCCAGCAGTGGTTCCACCCGGTACTCGAACTCCTCGGTGCGGATCCGCAAGGTCACCTGCACGCCCAACACGGCGGCCAAGATGCCGATCATCTGCAGAATGGTCGTCAAGAAGGCGAGAGTGAGACCGGCCTCGTCGGTGCCGCCGGAGGAGACGAAGTCGGCCATCGCCGGGTTGTTGGCGGCGATGTCGTCGATCGAGGTCGACAGCCTCCCGAAGATGAGTCCGAGGATGGCGAGCGCGATCAGCCACGAGATCAGCGCACCTCGATGAAGCCGAAGGGCGAGGCCCCAGACGTTCCCGACGATCCCGGCGTGTGCTGCTCCCGGCCGGGACGCGATGATGCCACCACCGAAGTCCCGGCGAGATTGGAGTTCGAACGCGATCGCAACCATCGCAATCGAGAACACCAACGCCAGCAGCAGCGGCCATGGGTTGTTACCCGTCGCCGGGCGGGTCTCCTCCAGCCACCCGAACGGCGTCACCCAGATGGCCCACTCTGCCGTACCGCTCGAGTCGATGTAGCCGCGCACGACATACAAGATGCCGAGCGTCGCCATGGCGAGGCTCGAGGCCGTGCGCGCTTCGGACCCGAGCTGCGCCGTGACTGCAGCGACACCGGCGAACATGAGGCCCGACGCTGCGAAGGTGGCCGACAAGACCGCGGAACTGATGACACCACCACCGCACGCGATGGTGGCCAAGAAGCAGATCACGCCGAGTGCCACCGACGCCATCGAGGCCAGGGCGACGGCCGTCATCAGCCGAGAGGGCCGCGCCAGGACACCTGAGGCGAGTAGCTCGGCGCGGCCGGAGTCCTCATCGGCGCGACTGTTTCGCACGACGATCAAGATCGCCATCAGCCCGGAGAAGAAGGCGCCAAGCAGTCCTGCTCGCCAGGCATTGAACCCATCGGCAGTCGTCAGATCGCGAGCCGGTCCGAAGATGAGGGACAGCGCCGGGTTGCCACCGATGGCCGACGCCAGCTCTTGGCGGTCCTTCTGATCGGGGAACACCCATGCATATGCCAGCACCGACGACGCCGACAGCATCGTGATCACGGCGATCCACGGCGCGATGTTGCGAGCGTCTTGCCTCGCCGTCACCTTCAGTAACGGTCGGGTACCGATGAAGGACGTCACGTCGTTGAGAGCTCGTCGCGGTCGAGTGGGTTCTCGTATTGCTGCAGGAAGAGATCCTCCAGCGACGCTGGTTCGACCCGGAGCGTCGTCATCTCGTGGGGGACCAGTGCAGCCATTGCGGCATTGACCTGGTCGGGGTCGACCGAGCCGGTGAGTCGGTTTCGTGCGTCCAGGCGAGCGTCGTGGATGACACCGATCGATCCAACGTCGGTCGGCGGGTTGTTGAGCGTGGCCTCGATGGTGACCCGCGTGTGACCCCGCAGGTCGTCGAGTGTGCCCGTCTCGACGATGCGCCCCTGGCGGATGATGCTGACCCGGTCGGCGAGCGCCTCGACCTCGCTCATGATGTGGCTCGACAGCAACACCGTCGTGCCCTTGGTCTTTTCGGCGGCGATCTCGTCCTGGAAGATCGACTCCATCAACGGGTCGAGGCCCGACGTCGGCTCGTCGAGGATCAGCAGTTCGACGTCAGCGGCCAACGCCGCGACGATCGCTACCTTCTGGCGGTTCCCTTTGGAGTATGTGCGCCCCTTCTTGGTCGGATCGAGCTCGAAGCGATCGACCAGCTCCGCTCGCCGCTTCGGGTCGAGCCCACCGCGCAGGTTGCCGAGTAGATCGATCGTCTCGCCGCCGGACAGCCCTGGCCACAGCGTCACATCGCCGGGGACGTAGGCGAGTCGGCGGTGCAGGTCGACCACGTCGGTCCACGGGTCGGCGCCCAGCAAACGGACCCGGCCCGACGCCGGTCGCAGCAGGCCGAGCAGTACGCGGATCGTCGTCGATTTCCCCGCGCCGTTCGGACCGAGAAACCCGTGAACCTCTCCGGGAGCGACCGACAGCGTCAGCTGGTCGAGCGCCGTGAACGACCCGAAGGTCTTGACCAGATCTTCGATGTCGACTGCGAGGTCGTAGGCGGTCGCTGGGTCGTCTGCCATGTTGCCTCCCGAGGTCGTTCTGGCACCCTACGCGGTTGTAGTTCAGCAGAGCGTGAGTCGCAAGGGACCCGGCGTGTCAGCTTGCTCAGAGCGCAGCAGCATGGCCGGCCGACTCGACCGTCACAGTGTTGCTCGCCCAGCGAACCGATGCGGTGAGGTGATGTCGTCGTGCAACGTGGCGCGGCTGGCTGCCGCGGATCGCGAATCTGCTCCTGCGGTCGTCATCCCGACGGGAGAGAGACCACGAACGACCTGCAGACGACGACGGCGAGCGAACCAGGCACCTCTATGAGGTCATGCAACTATGAGGTCATGCAATCAGACGAGGTCATGGCATCCATCGAGGAAGACGGCGCACCGACCGACACCGACACCGGCGACTTCGGGTTCGGCGGAATCCACTGACGCCACGGCAGCCGACAGATCACCCCGGCGGCGGCCGGCGTCGAGGTCGTCGGCGCAGGGGTGGATGCCGCCAGGTCGGTCGACCCGGTCACGCCGTCGCCGTCGCCTGCACTGCACCCCGCCACCAGCAAGGCGGCAACCGCGAGCGTGGCGAGGTGATGGTGCAAGGGCTCCCCCCCCCCCCTTGTGCACCAGACGATCGGGTCAGAAGCCTCGATAGGTGGCGATCTCTTCAACTGAGCGACGATCTGAGACGACGTCGTTCGCGGCGAATCCCTCGGCCGGGAAGCCCATCGCCACCGTGATCACGATCAGCTGGTCGTCGGGGATCTCTGCCTCGGCACGCACCACCGACGACTGCATGATGCCCTGGCCGTTGATGACCGACCCGACTCCTCGGTCCCACGCGGCGAGCACCATCGCGTGGACGAACTGACCGAGGTCGAAGTAAGCCTCGGTCGTGTCCTCGACCGACCGGTCGATACAACCGATCACCGACACCGGGGCATCGAACTGGCGAAACCCTCGCATCGTCCAGTCCTGGCGCTGTTCCTTGTCGTTCCAGCCGATTCCAGCCGCTTCGAACAGCTGCGCGGCGACGCGCTTCTGGCGCTCCCGGTGCTCGCCTTCGTAGCGTGCGTGACCTCGGATCTCGCGGTCAGGCTTGCCCGTGGCGAGCATCTGCTCGGTGTTGCCTCGCCGGATGCGATCGAGCACGTCGCCTGTCACTACGTGCACATGCCAGGGCTGAGTGTTCATCGACGACGGGCTCTGTGCCGCGACTCCGATGATCTCGTCGAGCAGCTCACGGGGCACCGGATCGGGCTTGTACCCGCGAATGCTCCGTCGTTCGAACATCAGTTGCTGAAATTCCATGTTGGTCGTCCTCGGTTCGTGTGTCGGATGGTTCGCGCAGTCGGCGTGTTCGTCAGTCGGTCGGTTCGGCCCACGCGCGGATGGCGTTGATCGAGTCGAGTGGATCGGGCCCATGGGGCTGAAGGTTGAGGTACGTCACGCCGGCCGTCCGATGGGCAGCGATGCGTTCGCGCACGTGGGCCTCGTCGCCGATGAAGTTGGCGAGGTCGATGTACTCGTCGGGAACAGCGGCGAATGCCTCGGCGCGCTTGCCCGAGAGAAACAGATCCTGGATCTTCTCGGCTTCGTCCTCCCAGCCGTAGCGCTTGAAAAGATCGTTGTAGAAGTTCTTCGTCTTGGCGCCCATACCGCCGACATAGAAACCGATCAGCCCACGCGCGGCGTCGCGGGCGGCGTCGATGTGAGGGCCGTCGCCGATGGCGACGATGCCGCCGGCCATGATCTCGAGAGGCGCCTTCTCGGGGTCGCGTGCGGCGGCACCCGCAGCGAGGGGCTCGCCCCACACCTGCCCGCAGCGTTCCGGAACGAAGTGAACCGTCTGCCAGATGTCGGCGATCTCCGCAGTGAGCTCCACGTTCTTGGGGCCCAGCGAGGCGATCGCGATCGGAATGTCTCGTTCGGGTCGGCGACTCATGAAACGCAGCGGCTTGCCAAGCCCGGTTCCGCGGTCAGCCAGCGGGAGCTGATAGGTCGGGCCGTCGTGGGTGACCTTGTCGCCGCTCCACACCTTGCGGCAGATTTCGATGGTGTCGCGGGTGCGGCCGATCGGCTTGTCGAACGGAACGCCGTGCCAGCCTTCCACTACCTGGGGCCCCGACGAGCCGAGGCCGAGTACGAATCGGCCATCGCTGAGTGCGTCGAGGGTCGCCGCGGTTTGCGCGATGAGCGCAGGGCTGCGTGAGTACAGCGGGATGATCCCGGTCATCAACCGCACCCGTTTGGTGTGTGCGGCGACGAACCCGAGGGTGGACACCAAGTCGTATCCGTAGATCTCGGCGCCCCACACGAGGTCGACGCCGGCGGCCTCCAAGTCGTGGACGCTTTGAGTCAGTTGGTGGGGGTCGCCAGAGAATCCGATCGTGGTACTCAGCTTCATCGTCATGTCTCCTCATCGTCCATGGGGGCCGGATCCGCCATCTTGCATCGTTAGGATGATTGTCCTACATTCTAGGGCATGTGTCCTAATCGGGGGCGGTTCGCGATCGAGTTCGAGGGGCCGCGGTGACACGCGAGCGCTCGACCACGCGAGAGCGCATTCTCGGTGCGAGCCGTCGACTGTTCAACGAACAGGGCTACGCCGCGACGCCGCTCGCCGAGATCGCCGGGACTGTGGGGATCTCGACCGGGAACCTCACCTATCACTTCCCCGCCAAGCGCGACATCGTGAAGGAACTGGGTTCGCGAGCGCGCCAGCAATACCGCGACGCTCACGCCACGCCGCGCTCCGGGCCCATCGCCGATACCTATGTCGAGTTGCTCCGTTTCGCGATGGAGCACGCCTGGCAGAACCGCTTCCTGCTTCGCGATCAGGCACAGTTCGGAGAACCACGGTTCGCCGGCCGACCCGACCCCGACAGCGTCGCCGACATCGAGACCGAACTCGCCATGTTGCAGAGGATGCAGACCGAGGGCATGTTCCGCGAAAGCCTGGATCTCGATCTCCGCATGCTCTCGCGGTCCCTGTGGATCGTGAGCCGGTTCTGGATGGACCACCTGCGCGAGGTGGAGGGGATCGACGAGGTGACGTGGGTGGATCAAGAGCGCGGACTGCAGCATCACTTCGCCGTCCTGTTCCCCTGCCTGACTGCGGCAGGAAGGCGAGCATTCGAATTGGCGCTCGAACGGCTCGCGGACAGACATGCGACACCCGCCGAGCACCGGCCAGACCTGGTCGCCGAAGAAGGCGCCGCATGACCTCCGAGGTCAGTGAGTGAAGGAGAGCCCCATGACCGACGATCAGTTCATCGACGAGTACGGCTTCAAGGGCCCGCTCCCGGTCACGAGTACCCAGCGGATGATCCCGGAGGGAGCGTTCGAACCTGGCCTCGCGGTCGGCGAGTCGGCGCCAGACTTCACCTTGCCCGATCAGCACGGCGAGGGGATCTCCTTTCATGCCGATCGCGCTGGGGCCCGAGCCGCGGTGCTCTTCTACCGCTCCGCAGTGTGGTGACCGCCTTGTCTCACGCAGCTCGTGGAGCTGCAACACGGTCTTCACCAACTCCGCGACGAGGGCATCAAGCTCTACGCGATCAGCTACGACGACACCGATGCGGTCGCGGACTTCTGTCGGGCGGCCGGTATCGGTTTCACGATGCTCTCCGATCGCGACTCCCGAGTGATCCGCCAGTACGACGTGCTCAACACGCTGATCCCACCCGCGGATGTGCCGTTCCACGGCGTTCCCTTTCCCGGCTTCTTCCTCCTGAACGAGGAAGGGGTGATCGTCGACAAGCTCTTCAACCGCCACTTCGCGAACCGCGAGGGCGTCGAGGCGATCCTCGACAGCTTCCTGGGTCGCGTAGAGCCCGGCGCTGACGAGCCGGTCGGGTCGATCTCCGAGAACGACGGTATCCGGATCACCGCGTTCCTGCGCGGCGGTGGCGGTGTTCTCCGCATCGGACCCCGGCGACGCCTCGTCGTCCGCCTCGAGATGCCCGACGGCCTGCACACGTACGGTGAACCGGTCCCCGACGGAATGGTGGCGACACACATCGAGGTCGAGGGCCCGGATGGGTTCTGCTGCGAGGAGGTTGAATCTCCGCCGACGAGACCGTTTCACCTACCGGGCGTCAACGCCCCGCTGCACGTCTGGGAGGGCACGGTCGACTTCGTGATTCCGACGTACGCGAATACTGCGCTCGTCCGGACCGTGCGGGATGGCGCCGAGTCGATCACGTTGACGGTTCGCGTGCGGTACCAGGCGTGCGATGACGCCCGGTGCTTCATCCCGCGCACGCAGACGATCGAGCTCGAGGTGCCCGTGACGAGTGGCATCACGCCGTCGTTCGGGCAGCTGAAGAACTTCGGCACCGCGATCGAGATGGACTCCGCCGCTCACTTGCAGCGCCTCGTCGAGCGCAAGCTCGGCAGCGGCCCGGACTCGGAGTGAGGGCTTCTCGATGAGAGGAGGTGTCCGGCACCGAGGGCTCCAGGTTCGGCAATCCGGAAGGGTTCACATTCCGGGGCAAGCACATCCCCGACCGAACCCGACCGCAACCCAGCGCCACAGTCACCCTCGGCTGCGCGTGATGCGCGCTCGGTAACCCGGTCGCAATCGTTTCCGCCCTGTCGACCAATGGAGCGCAGCGGACGACGGCCCGATGAACATCATCACGTCCGGGTCATCAGTCACGAGCGGTCGCCAGTGATGTCGAGCGTCGTCGGAGGCACCGTCGTAGTAAAACGGCCGACGTCGACGCGCCCTGAGGCGGGGCGCTTTTCGACTCCGTCGCTCGCGACACAGGTCTATCCGTAGCCGTTGAACTCGGCGCCCGGGGGGATGTGCGGGTACGCGGCAGCGCTTTGTTGGAGTGCGATGAGCGGGGTCATCGCGGCGCGCACAGCCCAACCGAGGGTGAGCTCACTGACCATCAGGTCGTTCGTCTCACCGGGGTCATTCGCAAGGTCGTAGACCGCAGGAATCTGATGCTTGACCAGCGGCGACGACCAAGCTCCTGTGACCGCCTCGCGGAAATGGACCTTCAGATCCTTCCACTTCACCGAGACTGGCTCGCCGTCACTCCCGATAAACACAAAGTGGTCGCGACCAGACTCTTCACGGAGACCAGTCACGAACTCAGCCATGTCGAGACCGTCGATCGGACGATCGTCTGGAACCCGATCCGACTCACCAACGAGCGCTGCGAGCGTCGTGAACCAATCGTAGGTTGCGACAATCTGATCACTGACAGCGCCGGCAGCCACACGCCCCGGCCACCGGATCATTGCGGGGGCCCGAATAGAGCCCTCCCACCCGCCACCGAACCAGCCACGCCACGGTGAGTTGCTGCCACCGAACCCTTCACCGGCAGCGTTGTCACTCGCCCACACGACGATGGTGTCGTCGGCAACTCCAGCTGCGTCGATGGCGTCGAGAATCTGCCCGGCCCGGGCGTCCAACTCCGCGACATTCGATTCGTAGTCGCCTTGGCCATTGTCGAAGTCCGGGTGCGCAATCATTGGCGGATGCAGGTTGGTGAATGGCACGTAGGCAAAGAACGGCCTTCCCGCTGCTGCGCTGCGCTCGATGAAGCTGACCGTTCGCTCAGTGATCTGCTGATCCATGAACGGTCGGGACTCAAGATCGAATGGGGCAACGTCTTGCGCTTCCCCGCCTCGTACAGCTTGCTTGATCTGTGGCACGGGCCAGTCGTCCGGGTAGAGACGATGTGACGTGTACGCAGCCTCGTCGCTGGACTCTGTGATGCCCCACCATTCGTCGAAGCCCTGATCCGTGGGCAGTCGACCGGCAACGTCGCCAAGATGCCACTTGCCGAAGCAGGCGGTTGCGTACCCCGCGTCGCTGAGCAGGTCGGCCAACGTGTACTCCCAGGTCGACAACCCATAGTCTCCCGGCTCGCCTGGGAGCGGCACGCGGAAGGTGCCCGTGCGAATCGGCATCCGACCCGTGAGAATCGCTCCTCGAGTCGGGGTGCATTGCGACTCCGTGTTGAAGTTGCTGAACCGCATTCCTTCGGCTGCAAGGCGGTCGAGTCGCGGTGTCTGCACAGAGCCATCGAAACAGGACAAATCACCCGTTCCGACGTTGTCGGCCAGCATGAAAACGATATTTTGCTTTTGCATAGAACTTCCTCTAGCCGGTGGACTCATTGAAGAAACCAGAGACCTTGAGTTCGCGTTTGATGTCTACCAAGATTGCGACTGCTGGCGCGGCAAGGATGAGGCCGATCATGCCCGCCATGATCCCGCCGAGTGATGTCACGAGGAGAATCGTGAGGGGGTGAAGGTTGAGGCTGCCGCCGAGCAGCACTGGCTCGAGCAAATTTTCCAGGAGGAGATTGACGCCGAGCGAGATCGCAAGAACGATCAGGGCAAGAGCGATGCCGCCTTCACCTAGCGCCATCAACACAGCGAAGGCTCCTCCGATGAAAGCGCCGAGGTAGGGGATGTACGCGCCGATGACGTTGACGACGGCAATGGCCCCCGCAGCTGGAACACCCAAGAAGTAGACAGCAAGCCCCATCGTGGCGCCATTCACGACTGCCATGATGGTGCGCCCTCGGAAGTAGCTCTGTGTGTTGCTCACGGTGCGGTCGCCGATTTGGCGGTACAGCGCCGCAGCTTCGGGGTCGTCTTGGCGTTCGACCCATCTCCTGAAGAGAAGCTGGCCATCTTTCAATAGGTAGTAGAAGACGATCGTTCCAAGGATTGCGCCGGTGATGAACCCGAATGCTGAGCCGATGAGCGAGAAGGCCTGGTCGGCAATGCCGCCGGTCAGCGATGATCCAAGGTCGCCCGTGGCATCGCGAACCTGATTGGCCATTTGCTCGTTCACGGGGGTATTTTCGAGCCACCCCTTGATGTCCTCAATGGCTTTGTCAAGGTTGGCCGACAGGGCGCCGGCTTGGTCGATCAGTGCGACGGCGGTGAACCACCCCACGCCGATGAGAACCACAGCAAGTCCGATGAGCACGGCGAAAGACGCAAGTATGCGAGACAGGCCACGGTCCGCAAGCCAGTCGACGGCCGGTAGGAACACGATGGCAAGGAATGCACCGAGAATGAGTGGAGCGACGATCTCGCTCGTTGCCCCGATGATGACGGCGATCAGCGTCACCGCAATCGCTATTCCAACGAGGAACCAACTCGCCAACCCGACTCGGCGATACCAGCCTGGAATCTTCCAGAGGGACTTGTCGGCCCCATCCACCTCAGCGTCACTCACCACGTCGCGCTACTCTTTCCGCTGCTTTTAACTCGGCTACGAGTTCGATGTCGCCCGGACGCCAACTCTGATCAAACCAACTCTCCAGGGGCCCGTACACCCGAGACACTGTAGACCACGACGTGCCAGCAACGGTTTGGATCCAGCGGCTCGCGCCCGCGGCTGGTGGCTCAGGGTCGAGGTGGAGGTCGATGGGGCCATCGTCGTGGTCATCAAAGTCACCCCGCACGCTGTTGAGGCTCGGATACCGCTGCCCGGGCTGCAAGAACATCGGCTCAGTCATCGTCGCACCAGGACGTTCGCCGGGCAGTGGACGGCCCGAGTGCCCATGTGCCATCCGTGCGAAGCAGCGGAGTGGGGAGACGCACCCAATCTCGCCGCTTCGCACTCAGGTCCTCCCCTGAATGCGAGCGAGAATCGCCCGCCGTCTCGGGTTGAAGAGGGGCGACGACAGCACAGCGCTGCAGGAAGGCGAGGCCCGGATGTTTGCCCACGTCGCTAGGACAATCGTTGACGGTTGCAGTTCGGTAGCAATTGAGGTTGCGATTCGGTGGCAGCGTGTGCGGCTCGAACTTCGTGAAGCGAGCGGCGCCGCCGGTTTCCAGCAGCGAAGAAGGCTCACTCGAAGCGGCCGTCACGTTGAGCCGGGAGACCACCGAACGGTCAAGGGCGAACCGGGCCGCATGAGTCACGACGTTCATCGCTAAGTCAATCGCGTCCGCTAGGAGGCTGGTCAACCGTGCTGCCGGCCGGACGGCCCGCTCTCGCGGTTTCTGCGATCGTCATCGGGTCGGCGCTTGGCGACTGAACGTTCTCGACGGAGTCGTCGAGCCACTCGGAGCAGACGCCTCGGCGCCGCGGCGTACGAACACCCCCAGCTCCAACAACCCCGAGTTCCGGGCACAGCGCTTTTGAGTGAGCTGGTGTCGGCTCGCTCTGCTCTGTCGCGACTACGGAGCGGTGGCCAGAGCTGTCGCAGCAATCTCCCGGATGTCGACGTCGTACCCCGCGATGGGAGGCACGTCCAGGGGGTGGACGTCGTAGATCGCCTCGAGCCAGATCAGCGTTCCCGCGTCTATCGCAAGGTTGGCCGCGTGACCCTTTTCGTCGGTGAAGACTGACGACCGTCTCGGCCCGATCAGATTCGTCAGTTCGGGGATCAGGCCCTGCTCGAATCGGGAGCGGACTTCGTAGACCGCTGCGCCATGGAAGAAGGTGAAGATGTCGACACCGTTCGATGCCTCGCTGATGCTCTCAGCCAGTTGTTGGTACAGCGGGTAGGCGGCATCGATGAGTGCTCGGTGGTCGGCGGCGGTCGCGTACTGATTCGGGAAGTCCATCCACGGCATCGCAAGTCCGAACCGCGTCTCAGGGTTCCGCTCGACTGCGTATGCAACGATCTCGAGGATTGCCTGGTCGCTCACTGCTTGGTCATCTCGATTGGCCGTCTCGCGAAACTCGGCCGAGCAGCAGATCAGAATGACGACGTCGACAGCGCCGTCGTCCAATTCCTCCTTGACAAGGGCCCGGACGTCCGGGTCGTCCCACATCGCTTGCGGGGCACCGTTCTCGCCTCCCCGGAAGACCACCCGCTGTTCGTGCCCGTCGATCCCGGCGAGACGAGTGGCGTCAGTCATGTTCTCGGCGAACGGCCGACCGAAACTGTGGCCGGCGTACAACACCGTCAGCCCGTCTGTTCCGTCTGCGATTGCCGCGTCAGCCGGTGACGTCGTCGCAGGTGACGCCGCCTCGGTCGTGGACGCTGCCGACGTCGGCGCCGCCGCGGTGGTCGTCGCCGTCGGCTCGGTTGCCGGTGCAACAGGCGCGGCTGACGACGTCGGCACGACTGATGTCGGTGGAAGCTGCTGAGCCGAATCTTGAGAACACGCGGCGAGTGACAGCGCCGCACTGGCTGCGGCGAGTGCCGCCAACTTCTTCACGACGCTCACGCTACTGCTGCTGTGAATCTGCGACATGTCAGCCATTCCCCAAGCTTCAGCAGGCGACTCAGCGGAGCCGGACGCCGACGCGTGGCTCGCTCGATAGTCCAGCCACGACGCACCTCGTTCGCGGAGCAGCGGTGCGAGCTCTCGGTGAGCCGCTCGGTACCGGTACCAGGGGATCGAGGGGTACAGGTGATGGGTGAGATGCCGGTCCTGTTGCAGGAGGATCCGCATCGAACCGGGCAAGAGCGTGATTCGGGTGTTGCGGAACCGGTCGGTGTGCTCGTCGGGGAAGTGCGGCAACCATGCGAAGAAGATCGCCAGGTACACGAAGGTGAGCCGCGCCGGGATGACCCACAGAACTGCGACCGGAACGACCACGTCGAGCGGGACCGAGATCAGCACCGCCAGAACGCCCACGCGTACGGCCCAACGCTGAGAGGCGAGCAAGCTGCTGTCGCCGCCTTCGAAGGCCCGGCTCGCCCCGAGGCGACCCATGAGGCCATCCGCCAGCTGGATACCGCCGGGTTTGCGATGTGCCCCAGCTGGTGGGGAACCCCGTCCGCCAGTCCGAGACGCCACGCATCCCTTCGGCGTGCTGGGAACGACCTGTCAACGACGCGGCCCGCGTCGGCGAACACGACGGAGTCACGTGGAAGTTCGTGAACTGCACACCCCCATCCGCCAGGGCGTCGACGTTCGGTGTGTCGACGTTGGAGCCGCAACACCCGAACTGAGCGAACCCCGTGTCGTCGAGTCAGACGATGACGACGTTGGGTGCGTCGTCCCCCGGGTGCGCAGGCTCGGTGAAGTGCGGTTCGGAGTCGGCCAGCGTCCGCCCGATGGTTCCTTCGAATGTGCTCACGGGGAGGCGTCCTCCTGGTCCCTTTCTCGGTGGGAAGTTCAGTTCGGCAGCGTGCCCGCGGTCTTGGCCGCAGCGCGGGTTGCCGGATGGTCGAACGGCGGGCCGTCGAGGCGCCGCGCCCGGTTCCGGAACGGCCCGTAACGCCACACCATGTCGTCGCCGTCGAGGCGCCTGGTCACGGCGACGATCCGCTTCCCGAACGGGCGCAATTTGTGCACCCCGTCCTCGAACGTCGCGGCGACACGGATCCGGTCGCCGTCGAACCCGGCGACGTCGTCCACACCGTTCTCGAGCGTGCCGTCGCAGAACATGTCGTGCACCAACCCGCCGACGCTGATCGTGATGCGATCGCCGGCTTGTTCGATGCGTTCGACGTGGCCCTTCATCCGACCCTCGACCACCTCCCACACGCCGCGCAGGTCGGGTGCGCCCGGGGCCAGCGGCTCGCGACAGCCGTCGAGCGTCCGCGGTGGCCAGACGTCGAGCGACGCGTCGGGCTTGGTGCCGTCGAGCGGAATCTCCGATGCCCGTGGGCCAGAGCCATCGAGTTCGGGGCGCTCATAGTCGGCCGGGTCGTGCGGGCGCGGGGCGGCGGCGAATGCCTCGTTGTCGACGCTCGAAGCGAACCGCTTGACCGCGGTGGCGAGTTTGGAGTTCATGTGTGTCCTCGTGATGGGTGGTGGGTTGATGGGTGGTGGGCCTCAGCCGACTGGCCGCCCCGACGCGGCGCTGCGTCGCCGGTGGGTTCATCTCCGGTGGCCCGAGTCGGTCGAGGCGTGCTGCGAAGCCGAGGTAGCGCCAGATGAATTGGTTGCCGTCGAGGTGCCGGGTGACTTCGATGGGGATGCCCCCGGCCGGAGGACCTGAATGCCATCCTCCCAGAACGCGGCCACCTGTACCGGGGTGATGAAATCGCGGGCGGCAACATCGTCCCAGTCACTCGGCTGGACCCCACACTTCGAGGTGACCCTGTCGCTCGACCCTGCGCAGGGTGCGAAGATCGAGGAGTGGCTCCAGGCCGGTGGCAGCGAACACCGCGCGGACCCGGGTCTGCGCTGAGATGTCGGCGGCGGCGAGGTCGTCGCTGAGGCGTTGCATCAGCCAGAACCGGTACGGCATGACGCTGGTCGTGAGTTGCAAGCCCCGCCACTCGAACGTGGCGGCACCGCTTCCGGTCAGGCCCCGTCCGTTCATGAGTCCGCGGGCGGCCGGGTTCTCGAGGCCGTTGGTCCCGGGTTCGATGGCGGGGTGCTCTGCGAGCCATTGGTTGGCGACCTCGACGTGGGCCGAGATCTCGGGCAGGTACTCCTCGGCGACGTAGCCCATGAGAGCGAGCAGCGTGTCGGGTAGCCCGGTGTCGTCGACGAGCGAACCATCGGCGTCGGGGTACTCGTGCAGATACGGCTCGGCCGTCGTCATCCGTTCCACCCAACGCCCAACCCTCGGGGCCCGCTGTTTGATGAGCATCGCTGGCGCCGGGTCACGGTAGAGGTGCGCCCACATCGCGGCGATGAGTCCGTAGTCGCCGACGGTCGGATGGCCGCCGAGCAGGTACGGATGGTCGACGAGGTGGGCCGAGAACAGATCGAGCCATTCGTGAAACGCGGCCTCGATGGCCTCGATGCTGTCGGGGGTCACGCCAAAGCTGACCGAGGCCTTACGCATCCGGCCACTGTTGTGCAGGAACGCCTCCTCGTCGTGGCTGGCGCCCGGTACGAGCAAGGCGAACTCGCTGCTGAGGAAAGCGAGGTTCTGCTCGTCGAAGTTCCACCGGTAGTGCATCGCCGGTCGCAGCAGGCCCTCGCCGCCGAACAGCTCGAACACGTGGCTGATGGCCATCAGGACCGGCGATTCGGGGTACGCCGAGAACCGGCGCAGATCCCGGCCCGGTCCCTTCTCGAAGTGGTCGATGATGTCCGCGCCGTCCTGGATGATGTCGCCGTCAGGCGCCTCCAGACAGGGGATGATCCAGCGGCCGACGGTCGGCACGATGTGCTGGAGGTAACGCTCGCTCCCGGGCGCAGCCTCGACGAAGTCGATGCCTTGGGTGCGTAGGTACGAGCGGGCCTTGCCGGTGTAGAGCGACACCGGTGCGCCGTAGAGGGTGTACGTCATGGGGCGGATGCCTCCTCGCTGACTCGGTCGACGAGGGTTGCGTCGACGGGGCCGTGGAATCCCAAGGCCCGGTCGAGCACGATGACCCGAGCTGGGTTGGGGATCGTGGCGAGCAGATCGTCGGTGAGTCGGATACGGCGGAGTCGCCACGACCGGTCGAGCATGGCGTCGGTGACCGCCGCCGCGCGATCGGTGCTGCCCCAGGCCGGAGAGGCGACGGTGCCGTCGCCGAGATCGAGCACCTCGAGGGTGCGGCCGGCCCGGTAGAGCATGGCGTGATGCTTGTCGATCGTCATCTCGGTCGCACCCGACGGCAGCGTGTCGAGCCTGATCGGTCGGGCCACGTAGGAGAAGCGGCGCCCGCCGAGTTCGACGGCGTCGACCGGTCCGTCCTGTTCGGCGCCGGGGGAGCGGGCGAAGAACGCCATGTCCGCCACCGCCTCGCCCGCGAGCGCGTGGCCGAAGCCTTCTGGCGCCTCGAACGACGCGATCTCGGCGGCGGTCGCCGACTCCTGGGAGAGGAGCACCCGGCCGGTGGCGGCCTCGACCAGCTCGAACCGCAGGCCGTCGCCCAGGGTCCAGTTGTCGACCCACTCCGGGGTGCCCAGGCGAGGGTCGGGCGTCGTCATGCAACCAGCCCGCATCTGTCTCGACGAACCTCGTCGTCCAAGAGTGTCATCTGCCGTCTCTCAGTACATGCGGGTTTGTCCCACACAATTTCGAGTGTTGGCGCAGAGTCACCTCGATGACCCCAACCACGTCAAGAGCGCCTCGTTGTAGGCATCGGGGATGTCTTCCTGGAGGAAGTGGCCACCGCCTTCGAGGATCACATGGGGCTGACCGGACGCGCCCGGGATGCGGTCGACGATCGGCCTCCATCCGTCGGGGGCCACGACGTCTTTGTCGCTGAAGATCGTGACCACGGGTTTGGTCCACTGCTCGAAGACCTTCCATGCCTCATGGTTGGCCGGGTACATGGGATTGTCGGCACGGGTCGGTAAGAGCTGGGTGAAGGCGCGGCTGCCGATCGTCAGCGACGGGTCGGGGTACGGAGCGCGGTAGCCGGCGACGATCTCGTCGCTCGGTTGGGACACCATGACCATCGGCAGCATCGCCCAGGGCTCCCACACCGGCGCCTCCCGCGCCATTCGCTGGAACTCGGCGAACGGGCCGGTCGCCTCGAGATCGTCCGGCAACGGCTCGGCCGGATCGCGGTCGGGGAGGCCCGTGTTCGAGATCACCATGCGGTCGACGAGGCCCGGGTTCTCGGCCGCCAGTCGCATGCCGATGATCCCACCCCAGTCGTGGAGCACCATGTCGACGTCGGCGAGGGCCAATTCGTCGACGAGCAGTGCCCGCATCCACTCGACGTGTCGCTCGACCGTGTAGTCGTCGAGTTTGGCCGGCTTGTCGGACATCCCCATGCCCACCAGGTCGGGTGCGACCACGCGGTAGCCGGCATCGACGACCGGCCCGATCTGGTGGCGCCACAGATAGGACCACGACGGATTGCCGTGCAACATGACCACGACCGGTGCACTCCGGGGACCGACATCGACGAGGTGCACGCGGAGGTGTTGCCCGTCGCCGGCTGCGACCTCGACCCAGCGACGTTCGGTCGGATAGCCGTCGAGTCCGTCGGTGGCATCGGCGGGGCTGTGAAGGATCTGCATCCGTGCGGCTGGCCTCAGAACAGGACCCGGGCAGGGTCGGTGAGCGAGCGGGCGACTTCGTCCATGGTCGGGTCGACGATCAGGGCGTAGCCCGTGTCGTCGTGCACGAATTCCCCAGCGGTGAGCGCAGCCGCTGCGTCGGGTGAGATGAGATCGAAGCGGGCCTCGGCGAAGGTGCGGTGGTCGCCGATGAAGCGATCCTCGACCCAGAAACGTCCGATCCGTGTGGCCTCGAAGCTCTCGGCAAGGTCGGGAGCATCCACATCGCCGACGACCTGGAGCAGCATCAGCTGGTCGGTGTCGACCGCCGACTCCTGGCGTGGGACCGGGTCGCCGTCGACCGGGAAGGTGCCCATCACGATCGTGAACTCCATCCCGGCGTCCTTGTGCTGCTCGTCGGTCTGGAACTCCTTCGACGAGTTCATTTCGATCAGCGCCATGCGATCTCGGTACTGCGCGATGGCGATCCGGTCCCAACGCCGGTCGTCGCCGCGGAGATGGTGCACGACCGGGGCCAGGAGAATGATCCGCGATTCGACCGCGGCCAGGTGTTCGTGGGGGGCGTACACATCGTCGGCCTCAGCGCCGGTCAGATCGGTCTCGCGTCCGTCGGCGTACTCGGCCCGCTCCCGGTACTGCATGAGGTTCAGCGCCCACATCGGCCCACCGGGGTCCTCGCGCTGGAACCACGACGCGATGTAGTCGGAGTTGATCGTTCCGTACCGAGGCATGTCAGCGGCCCTCGAACGTGGGGTCGCGTTTGTCGAGGAACGCCTGCCGCGCCTCGCGCCCATCCGCGCTGTCGAAGGCCCTTCTGATGTTGTGCAGCTCGTAGCGAAGGTGGCCTTCGAGGTCGGAATGCGCCGTCGCGGCCCGCACCACACGCTTGGTCGAACGTGACGTGATCGGCGAGAGCAGGGTGAGTTGATCGAGGTAGGTGAGGAACCGTTCCTCGAAGAGTTCGTCGTCGACCACCTCGCCGACCAACCCGAGCTCTCGAGCTTCGTCGCCGAGCACCGTGCGGTTCTCGAGAAGGAACCTCATCGCCTGCTCGTAGCCGACGAGTTGGGCCAACGTCCACGACATGCCGCCATCGGGCGATCCGCCGATGCGCGGGTAGCCGGCGATCAGCCGAGCGTGGCGCGCCATGAGCCGGATGTCGGCAGCGAGCGCGAGCGCCAGGCCTGCTCCGACCGCGACGCCGTTGATGCCGGCGACGACGGGCTTGTCGCAGGTCTCTCGCAGGTCGCGGCAGAAGCGCCCGACCCAGTGCAGGTCGTCGAGGAGCAGATCCTGGTCGGAGAGGCCCGAGTGCTGGGTGCCGCCGTCTCGGTCGCCGGTCAGATCGAGGCCGGCGCAGAAGGCCGGGCCGGTGCCCGTCAGCCCGTTCACCCAGGTGCCGTCGTCGGCCGCAGCCTCGTTGATCGCGGCGACGATCGCCCAGGCGAGCTCGTCGCTCAGGGCGTTCATCTTCTCGGGCCGGTTGAGCCGGATGATCCGGCTTCGGCCGTGCTGGGAGATCTCGATCACGTCGGTCGCGGCCTCGCCGGTTGTCGGTGTGGTGGTCATGCGGTCATTCCTCCCAGGCCCAGAAAGCCGCGGGCCAGCTCGATCTCGCCCATGTGGCGGAGTCCGTGCTGGTAGTGCCAGCACTCGAACGCATCGAGCACGGTGATGCCCTGCGGGCCGGCACAACGGGCGCTGTATGTGTCGGCCACCTCCGCCGGGTAGGGCGGGGCGATGATGACGCGATCGAAGTCGGAGGGGTCCATGGTCGCGAGGTGGTGCTCGGTCCGATCGAACACGGCGCGCTGGTACTCCTTGAAGGCGTCGTAGCCGCCGATGCGTTGGTGGGCCATCTCACTCACCGGGCGATTCTTGCCGTGGGCGGGGATGGCGACTTGTACTCGATCCTGCCAGTCGTCGTTCCAGATCGGGAGTTGACCCGTGATGACCATGAAGGTCGCGTCGTGGATGTTCACGTAGTGATAGAGCGAGAACGCGATCGGCAGGCGTCCCTCGGCGTCAACGTGGTTCACATGGCGCAGATCCATCGTGTCGACTGCGTCGTGGTAGAGGGAGAACATCGTGCGCATTCGCCGCAGCAGCGAATCCTGGATGAGGGGCAACTCGTTCTGCTGATCTGTCATGGGACCACCTCCAACTCAATATTGCCAGTCAGACAGGCATAACTTAGGCTACGCCGGATGCGGATGCAACCGACTCAGATTCGTCTCGTCGACTACCCCGCCGCGATCCCGGGTGACGAGGCGTGGGAGATCACCCATGATCCGGCGCCAGAACTCGCCGAGGGCCAGATCGAGATCGACGTGCAGCTCATCTCGGTCGATCCAGGGATGCAGGGCTGGATCTCGCCGTGGCGGAGCTACATCGAACCGGTGCAGCCGGGCGAGGTCATGCGAGCGTTCGGCATCGGTCCGGTCACCCGATCGACCAGCAAGATCTACTCGGTCGGCGATGTCGTCAGCGGCTTCACCGGCGTTCAGACGGCGGCGGTCGTCGACGACCGCTCCATGCGCCCGATCGACCTCGACCTCGGGCCGATCGAGCTCCACATGAGCGTGCTCGGGATGACCGGGTTCACCGGCTACTTCGGCATGCTCGACCTCGGACGACCGGAGGCCGGCGGCACCGTGGTGGTCTCCGCAGCCTCAGGTGCGGTCGGGAGCGTCGCCGCGCAGGTCGCGAAGCTGCGGGGTGCACGAGTGGTCGGCGTCGCCGGCGGGCCGTCCAAGTGCCGCTACCTCACCGACGAACTGGGTCTCGATGCGGCGATCGACTACAAGGCGGCGCCCATCTCGGAATCGCTTGCCGGAGCGGCCCCCGACGGTGTCGACGTCTACTTCGACAACGTGGGCGGTGAGACCCTCGATGCAGCGCTCATGCGGATCAACCGCAAGGCCCGCATCGTCGTCTGCGGCGGCATCTCTCAATACGGCGACATGACCGTTGCTGCCGGTCCGGCCAACTACCTCCAGCTCATCTCCAAGAGCGCCACGATGGTCGGCTTCACGATGCTCGACTATCTCCACCGGATCCCGGAAGCCGTCGCCGACCTCGCAGGCTGGGTTGATGACGGGTCGTTGAGGCACCGTCAGCACATCGTCGACGGCATCGAGCAGTTCCCCGAGGCGCTCCGCATGCTCTTCCGGGGCGAGAATCACGGGAAGCTGTTGGTCAGGGTCTGACGGAGGACCTCAGGCGAACAGCGCCGCCAGGCCGGTGACCAGCACCGAGCGGGCTTCGGCAACCGACAGTTGGCGGTGGCGGCGCAGGTAGTCGATCGATTCGAGCTGGGTCAGCAGATCACCGGCGCTGCTCACGGCTTCGCGGCGCGCCGGCTTGTGTCCTGCGAGTTCGGGAGCGAACTGGAGCTCGAACTGTTCGCGCATGGCGTTGCGGTTCTTCGCCAGCTCGCCGCGGACACGCGGAAGCCGAGCGGCGTTCGCCAGCGTGGCCCGGTACATCGGCCCGACGCCATCGTGGAGCTTGAGACGCATACTCACCAACGCCTCGATGCGTTCATCGAGTGGCCCCTGTCCGATCGCGTGGAGTTTCGACAACCCCGCAGCGATCTCGTCGCTGCGCTTGATCGCCGCCTCGAGCAGCTCGCCCGGGTCGGCGAAGTAGCGATACAAGGACCGCATCGACAAGCCCGACCTCGTTGCCGCCTGTTCGATCGTCGGAAACATCGACTCTTCAGCGAACATCTCCAAGACGACATCGAGCACCGCGTCGACGTTGCGTTGACGGCGCGCCACCCGCCCGTCGACCGATCCGGTGATGCCATCGGTGCCGGTCATCGCCACTCGAGGCTACCCATCGCGACGCTGCGCTCAGTCGCCCGTGTGCTGGCGCTGCGCCACGAGCGTCAGCATCTCGCGAGCGACCATCGGCGCCGCGTTCTGGTTCTGTCCGGTGACCAGGTTGCCGTCGACCACCCAGTGGTTGGCGAAGAGGTCTCGGAACCGGGTCTCGCTCTCGAACGAGGCGCCGAGCTTGCGCAACTCGGTCTCGGGATGCTGCGGAGTGCTGTCGATGTGGAGTTCGCGGACCTGTTTGTCGGTCACCGCAGTGACCCGTCGACCTTCGACGAGGAGCGATCCGTCAGTGGTCTCGGCCTTCAGGAGTCCGAGTGGGCCGTGGCACACACCGCCGATCACCCGGTCGTGCTCGTTCGCGATCGTGATCTGGCGGCCGAGGTCGTCCGACGTGCCCAGATCGAACGCAGCACCCCAGCCGCCCGCCAGGTACACGATGTCGTAGTCGACGATGTCGAGTCCGCCGACGGCCAGGGAGTCGTTCACCATTTGCTGCAGCTCGTCATCGGCGAGGTAGCGATCGCACGCCTCGGTGCGAATGACCGGTTTGAGGGACTGCGGGTCGACGGGGATCACGCCACCGTTCGGGCTGGCGACGTCCACGTCCATGCCCGCATCGAGAAACCTGTAGTAGGGCACGGTGAGCTCGCTGGAGAAGACGCCCGTCGGTTTGTCGACATCGAGCATCCCATGGTTCGTCGCGATCACCACGGCTCGGCGCCCGGTCAGATCGAGATCGATCGACTCGGGGTCGTCGGGGTGCATGCCGATCCGCTGCAGCATCTTGCGCAGCATTCGAGCGGGGAGTGGTGGCTTCGTCACGATGAGACCTCCGGTGAAGTCGGGTGGCGTCTGGTCGCGGGCTCTGGCCCTTGTCGATGGCCAGCTTACCGAGCCCACGCCCATATTGCCAGATTGACTGGCACATCTGTACCAGCACGATTACTGTCGATCGTGATGATCTTCGAAGTCGCCCGCCAAGACATTCGCACGACCCGAGCGGTCGATGCTGCGCCCGCGGTGCTCGATCTCGGCCAGGTCCGACTGAGGATCGAGCGGTTTGCGTTCACCAGCAACAACATCAGCTATGCGATCGCAGGCGATCTACTCGGCTATTGGGGCTTCTTTCCGACCGACGCCCCGTGGGGCCGTATTCCGGCCATCGGGATCGGCTCGGTGGTCGAATCCGCCGCGCCCGATATCGAGGTCGGAGGCCGGTACTTCGGGTTCTACCCGATGGCCGATGAGCTGGTTCTCGAAGCCGAGTGCAGAGGTGACAACGGTTTCCGCGACGTCGGGTCCCACCGGGCCAACCACGCCGCCACCTACACCGACTTCCGCGATGTCGACGCCGATGCCGCCTTCGACGTCGCCCGGATCGATGAGTACCTCCTGCTGTGGGGCATGTTCATGACCTCGTTCCTCATCGACGACCAACTCGGTGACCGCGGCTTCGAGGGTGCCTCCACGGTCGTCGTCACCAGCGCATCGTCGAAGACCTCGATCTCCCTCGCCTCCTGCCTCGCCGCCCGCCCCGAGGTTCGGGTGATCGGGCTCACGTCCGAGCGCAACCGAGCGTTTGTGGAAGGCCTCGGGCTCTACGACCAGGTGGCCACCTACGACGAGACCGAGGATCTCGACCCATCGGTTCGCAGCGGCGTGGTGGACATGGCCGGCAACGCGCAGGTGCGAGCCGACCTCCACCGCTACTACGGCGCTGCACTCGCGTTCTCCATCAGCGTCGGGGCCACCCACTGGGACCAACGCGACGGAGAGCCCACCCCTCTGCCGGGGCCGGCACCGGAGTTCTTCTTCGCACCTGGGCAGCGAGCCAAACGGATCGAGGAGTGGGGCGCCGCCGAGCTCGACGCCCGCATCGACCGTGCCTACCGCAGCCTCGTCGACCACAGCGGTGGCTGGCTGAAGGTCGAACACCGGCACGGACCCGCCGGGATCGAGGCCACGTACGGCGAGCTCCTGGACGGCACCGCCGATCCAGGTGCTGGCTTCATCTGCCTCCCGAACTCACAGGACAAGAGCTTCCGCCTTGATCAGCTCGGGCCTGCGACCGCTCAATGACAGCCATGCTGTGGCGCCCGATGATGCTCAGCGATCGCCGGCGGCGTCGACTGTCGTCAGCCAGCCAGCCAGCATCATCGGTGAAGTCCGCAAAGCGCCACGCCTCCGCGACGTACACCGGTTGTCCGAACTGCTTGCTCACGCATCGTCTCCTTCGACTTCGGCCGATTCCCGTCACCCGGTCCCATCAACCGAGCCACGCCTCGGTCACCCAGCTCCTACCGATGAGTGACGGCAGCGCGGCACCGCCGCTCGGCAGGGTGTTGTCGCCGACGCCCTCGACGCCAGGTTGCGTCGCAACGAACCATGCAGCTGGGTTCAGCCAGATCGAGTAGACGTTCTCGGCGAAGACCCGGTTGATCTCCTGACCGATCTCGTCGAGCTCCTCCAGCTCCATCGTGGAGCGCGCATCGAGCAGCAGTTGGTCGATCGCGTCATCGCGAACACGGCCGAGGTTGATCGACAGACCCTCCGCATGCCGACTGTGCCACGAGGTGAACTCGATCGCCGGATTCCCGTTCCCGAGGTTGCGGAACAGCATGATGTCGAACTGGCCGGTGATCGCTCTCGTCACGAGTTCTGACTGGTCGAACTGGTCGATCGTCACCTCGAGTCCGCAGTTCTGACGCCACATGTCGACGAAGAGCTCGGCGGTGAGCGTCTGGGCGGGCACATTGGTCGTGGCATAGGTGATCGTCTCGGGTCGGCCGATCTCGTCGAGCAACGTGCTGCCAGCCTCGGCATCGAACGCAGGGAACCCCGGATCGTCGAGGAACCCGAGGGCTCCCTCGGCGAACGGGCCGTCGGCGCGCGGAAAGCCTGGCGCTCTGAACGAGAGGTACTGCTCCCGATCCGTGCACAGCGCGAGCGCTCGTCGGAGCTGCGGGTCCGCAAGCGCGCCGTCGTTGTTGAGCAGCAGGTAGTAGATCTCGCGGTTCACGCCCGGGTCGACGAGGCCACCCTCCCAGTCGTCCTCCCAGAACTCGGCGTTTTCCGTGGTGCTGTCCATGCTGACGTCGGCGTCGCCACTCTCCATGATTGCCCGCCTGGCCGACGCGTCGGGGACCGGCCGGAACACGACCTCGTCGAGATAGGGGAGAGCTTCGCCGGCTGCATCCGACTTCCAGTAGGTCGGGTTTGCCTTGAGGACGGTGCGCTCACCGCGAATCCACTCGGTCATCTGGAACGGGCCCGTCGCCACCACCAACGCTCCCGCACGGTCGGGGTCGTCCCAGAACGACGGCGCGAGCAGGTAGCCGGTGCGCTCGGAGAGAATCTCGCCGAACGAGGCGTACGGGATCGCGAACGTGAGCTCGACGGTCATCTCGTCGACAAGCACGATGCTGTCGGGGCCGTTCACCAGGTCGCGCAACAGCTGTCCCTGGAGGATGCCGCCGGCCATCTCGACCAAGTTGCGTTGAACTGCTGCACCATCAGCCGGAGTTCCATCGTGGAACACCACACCGTCGCGCATCGTGAGTGTGTGCACCGTGAAGTCGTCGTTCACGCCATACGACTCGAGCAGGAACGGCTCCACCTCGCCGTTCTCATTGAGGATCGTCAGCGGGTCCGCCACGGCACGCATCACCGTCGTGCACGACGTTGCGCATGCCGACGCAGGGATGTCCCAGGTGTCGGTCTCGGCCTCCAGCAGGTACGTCAGCGAGCCACCTCGCGCCGGTTCCGCCGCAGGCTCCGGGCCAGACTCGGGCTCCGGCTCAGACTCCGGCTCAGACTCGGGCTCAGACTCGGGCTCAGACTCGGGCTCCGGCTCCGGCTCTGGCTCGTTCGAGGTCACCGGTTGCTCGTCGTTCGACGTCGACCCCTCGTCGTCGGAGCCCTCCGACGCGGGCTCGTCGGCGCCGTCCTCGGTGGCCGTCGACTCCGACGCATCGTCGTCACCGCTACTGCCGCATGCGGCGACGAGCATCGAGAGCGCGAGCAGGGCTCCCACGGTTCGTCGAGTGTGTGTTCTTGTCACGGTTCCCCCTCATCGGTGTGCGATCGAGCTGCGATCGCCGACTCCAGCGGTGAGTCAACTGGCCCCGATGAGATGCTAGTTGCACTGGCACTTCTGGGCAAGGGCATGGGCGTGGCGGACGCGCATGCGCGGCTCGCTCGTGGGTTCTGCCACCGCAGGGGTGCGTCCGCTCAGCTGCGAGGCGAGCTTGCCGTGGGCCGCCTGGCATCGGACCGAGCGTGGCAAGTTCTGCCAGTCGAATACGCATCATGCACCGTCGCTCCCGGCAATCAATCGCTGCCGAGAACGGTGGCTGTGCTCGCCGCCGCGGGGCCAATCTGGTCGAGAGCTTCCGGTCCGGGGGTCTCGAAGTCGCGGTAGGTGGCAACCCCGTCCACCTCCTGCACCGCCAGTTCTCGTCGCGGGCGGTGCAGCGATCGACAAAGGCGAGGAATCTGATTGGACCGAGGGTGCCCTCGATGAAGACCGCTCGCTACGTCGCCGGAAACGGGTTCGAGATCACCGTCTTGTGCGCGAGAATGAGGTGCTTCTCGGTTCCATTTTCACGGTGCACGTTGGCCGCCAGGTACTCCTCACTCGTCACCATCTCGATGAACGTCTCGCGGCTGGGGTAGACGACGAGCTGAACCACGTCCCAATCGACATCGAGATCTTCTCCCTGATTGAGCACGAGGTGCTCGACGGAACCCATCCAGACGACCACGGCACCGAGGGATTCCAGCAGCGGCTGCACAATTGCCCCGTATCGGTAGTACGCGTCACGGCCTGATCCATCTCCATCCAGCGACTTCTCTCGGTACTTCAAGAGATTGATCATGTACACCGGCCCTGCTGTATCGGGGTGGTTCTTCAGGGCTTCGAGTTCGAACGGATTCATGGTGTCACTCCTGTATTCAGGTGATTTGGGTAGTTCGTCACGGGTCTGGGTCAGAGTTTCGACAGGAACGGCACCGTCACCACCGCCAGGGAGTCTCCCTGCTGTTTGCCCTCACCGATGCGGTTCATGAAGGTGCTTCCCATCATCTCTTGCATGTGATCGATCCCGGGGTAGTAGACGATCGCAACGGATGAGAACCTGGCGTCACCTTCCACCGTCACCGCGCGACCCACGTGCATCGGGCCATGCGCTCGCTCGGCCATCGCACTCATCATGCTCTGGCGGTACGCGCGATCCGCAGCTCTCTGCGTCGCGTCGCCGGGCTTGATCAGATTGAACACCACCACGGCGTCTGCGCCGAGATGCCGATGCATCTCGAGTTTCTGGAGGTCCTTGATCATGGCCTTTTGCGATGGATGAGCGTCATCGCCTGCTGGGACGAACGGAAAGGCAGACGGCGTCCGTCTCAAGAGGTCGCTCACGCGTCGTTGCAGCAGGGCCTGCGGAAGCATCAAGTTGGGGAGCGCCGGGCGCTGGAATCCGTGGACATAGACCTGTTCGAAGCTCGCGAGTGCCTCCCGCTGCTCGGGTCGTTGTTGCGCTGCATCGAACGCCTCGCGGGAGTCGTGCTGAACGAGCAGTACAGCGTCCCAGTCGCTTTCGACCTGTTCCGAGCGCACCACCGCAGACGCAACCCGACCGGCATAGACGATGCTGCCTGCACCGGAGGATTCGAGGACGGGCCGCAGGGAACGAACTGCACCGATCACATCCGTGCCCGGCTCGACCTTCAGATATGTCACCGCATGAAAGGTCCGACTGGGATACAGCATGGCTTGCTGATCCTGGACGATCTCGCGGCGGGCCTTCAGGTATCTGCAGTGCTGCCAGACGCAGACGCCGACAGCAGAGAACCCGAGCAGGCCGAGCGAAGTGCCGATGCAGCGAGTGGGGGCCATCCGTCGATCCGTCGCTAGACGGTCCCCGCCGCGGCACTCCAATGCGCAACGAGAGCGTCCGCCGCGATGGCGACGCCTTCCCCGAACATCCACCAATGATTGAGTCCCTTCATGGTGAGGGTCTGCGCACCGAGACTCGTGGCGACGTCGGCGTACATGGCCTCGGTCCCGACGAAATGATCTTCGGTCGGAATGAAAACGAGGCCCGGACGCCTCTCGGTGTCCGCCAGGCGTCTGCCCAGATCCTCCATGGCGGGTTGGACCGCGGAGCGATACAACCCGAGGATGCACCGGGCCATCTCTTCGTTCTGTCCAGCCGCGACGAGTTCGGCTGTGTCGGAGGGAACGCCGAAAGCGATCAACCAGGCGGCTCGTTCGGTTGGCTCGCCGTCGGTCATCGTGGCGACAGCCTGCTCTCCGATGTCGGGCGTCTGAAAGACCCGGGCCAGGTCATGCCACTCGTAATCTGCGTGGATGAGCCCACCAGAATCGGTGGCCCAGGAGCGGATGAGATCGGGGCGGGCTTCGAGAGCGCCGAAGACGTGCCCTGCGCCCCAATCGTGGCCCACCAGGTCGACGTTGCCGCCGAGCGCCTCCAACTCGGCGATCAGCCAATTGCAGTAGCTCGCTTGGTCGGGCTCGAAGCCCTGCGGAGCCGGCGCTCCGAATCCCGGCGGCGTGAGCAGGTGGATGTCGCCGATGCCGCGGAGTTCGAGTTCTTCGACGAGCGCGTTCCAGATGGCGCTGGTTTCCGGGACGCCATGCACGAAGGCTTTGGGCACTTGGACCTCGGGATCGGTTGGACTGGGGTGAGTGGGCTCGGTCATTGTCGTGTCATCTCGCTTGTCGCGTTCGTCGTCTGTTCGGGCCGACTCGGCTGCCGGGGCAGCTGGATCACGACCTCGTGGAGGGTGCCGGTGTACGCGAAGGGCGCCTGGTACCTCACGGAAACCGCGGAACCGTGATCTTCGCCGACGCTGGAGCTCACCATGGAGACCATGCGCATGTAGAACGGAATGTCGGCGCGCCCACAGGGCTGGCCATCGATGGAGACCTCGACCCAGCCCGTGGTGCGCCCGTTGCGCTCGAGATGCATCCCGAGGCTGACATCACCCGCCGGGACCTCGATGTCGGATTCCACGATGGTGTGATCGCCGAACGCGTTGTAGTCGACGACGAGGCGTCCATCCTGCACGAAGACAGAGCAGCCCGAGTTCTGGTTCCCGGTGGCCCACAGGACGCCCTGATCGCCGGCGACACCGGTGACCTCCGCCGCAAGATCGACGGAACGGCCACCGAGCGACGGTGACGGCTGTGACGCGATCGGCGTCATCGGGGGCCGGTACACATAGCGCCGGTCGAGGCGATGGGGCGAGTGGTCGCTGTGCCGGGCAGCGAACAGTTCGAACAAGCGGTCGTCAAGGGGCAACACACCGTTTCGTTCGGCCTCTCCCCACCAGCGCTCGATCATCCCTGCCAGCCGTTCGGGCTGGGCGTCGGCGAGGTCGTTGCACTCCGAGGGGTCGGCATCGAGGTCGTAGAGCTCCCATGGCTCGGTGTCGAAGTCGTCGCCCTTCTCGTGTTTGGTGACCGCCTTCCACCATGCGCCGTCGAGTTCGGCGATGATCGCCCGGCTGCCGGCGTTCTCGAAGTACTGCAGGGTGTTGGTCGCCGGCGCCGCCGCGTCGTCGAGCACGGTGGCGAACGAGTGTCCGGTGATCGGGAGTTGGTCGATCCCGCGGTACACGTCGGGTGCGGTGACGCCGAGCAGTTCGTAGATGGTCGGTGTGATGTCGGAGACGTTGACGAACTGGGAGCGCTTGGTCCCCGCCGCTTCGTCGCCGAGGCCGTCGGGCCAGTGCATGATCATCGGGACGTGGACGCCGCCTTCGTGGGTGTTCTGCTTGTACCAGCGGAACGGCGAGTTCCCGCACTGGGCCCAGCCCCACGGGTAGTTGGTGTGGCTGTTCGGGCCGCCGATGTCGTCGATCCGGTCGATCGCTTCGTCGGGCGAACGGAGGATCCCGTTGAAGAACTCCATCTCGTGCATCACGCCGTACGGGCCACCCTCCTGGGAGGCGCCGTTGTCAGCGAGGACGACGAGGATCGTGTTGTCGAGCTCACCCATCCTCCTCAGGCCTTCGATCAGGCGGCCGATCTGGTCGTCGGTGTGGTCGAGGAACGCAGCGAACGCTTCCTGCAGACGGCACGCGAGGCGCTGGTGGTTCTCGGGAAGGTCGTCCCAGGCCTCGACGCCGGGATTGCGGGGGGCGAGCGCCGCCTCGTCGGGGATGACGCCGAGGTCGCGCTGGCGCTGACACCAGCGTTCGCGGACGACGTCCCATCCCTCGTCGTACTTGCCTCGGTACTTGTCGAGGTACGCCTGGGGTGCCTGGTGCGGGGCGTGGGTGGCGCCGAAGGGGAGGTAGGCGAAGAAGGGGCGGTCGGGTCGCACGCCTTTGCTGTCGTTGATCATCTGCAGGAGCTGATCGACGAGGTCTTCCGAGACGTGGTAGCCGTCCTCGGGCGTGGCCGGGGGATCGATGTGGGTGTTGTCGCGCACCAGCTCGGGGTGGAACTGGTCGGTCTCGCCCTCGAGGAACCCGTAGTACCGGTCGAAGCCACGGCCGAGGGGCCACTGGTCGAACGGGCCAGCGGCCGAGATGTCCTGGGTCGGGGCCAGGTGCCACTTGCCGGCGCAGAACGTGGCGTACCCCTCGTCGTTGAGTACCTCGGCGATGGTCGCGGCCGAGTTCGAGATGTGTCCGAGCTGGTGGGGGAAGCCGGTGCGCCAGTTCGACACGCCGCGCATCCCGACCGCGTGCTGGGAGCGGCCGGTGAGCAACGCGGCCCTCGTCGGTGAGCACAGCGGCGTGACGTGGAAGTTGGTGAACTGCACCCCGCCGGCGGCCAGCGCGTCGACGTTCGGCGTGTCGATGTCTGACCCGTAACACCCGAACTGGGCGAACCCGGTGTCGTCCAGCAACACGATGACCACGTTCGGCGCGTCCTCGCCGGGGTGTGGCGGTTCCGTGAAGTGCGGTTCGGAGTCGGCCAGCGTCCTCCCGATGGTTCCTTCGAATCCATTCATGTTGACGACTCCTCACTCGCGGACTGCCCGAGTCGGTCGTACCTCGACATGAGACGGTGCCAGTGCCTTCCCCCGTGCATCGGTTCGTTGCGGAGCGCTGGGCTGCCGAAGTCGCCAACGATCGACGGCTCGACACGCACCGGCACCTCGAACCGCTCCGTTCGTGGGAGTCCACATGCCTCGGCGTCGCAGGTCTGGAACCGAGCAACGCCGCTGATCACTCGATCGCCGATTCCGAGGAGTGCTTCCTCGCCGTCCTGTGCGAGACCGTGGCCTCCCATCACGGTGATCGGAGTGCGGATCTCCACCACGCCCTCGTAGACGTGCAGCACCTCGCCGGTCGCTATCCGATGGGGCGTGGTCTCCGGACTCCGGCTCTCGCGCACGATCAGTTCATCGTCGTGGTCGACCTCGATGCTGGTTGCGATCATGCCGTCGGGCACCGGCTGTCCGTAGAGGTGTTGGCCTTCGGGCACGGTGAACTCGACCACGAGGTCGCGCAGCAGGCCGGGGACGAGATGTGGTCCGTCGAGGTAGGCGCGGACCTTCACATCCTCGACTGGCTCGGGAGGAGGTCCGGGTTCGAACGTGTCTCCGAGGGCTGCTCGCAGCAGCTGCTCGGGTCCTGGGCGAAAGATCTGGTTGTTCTCGAAGAACTTCGAGGTCACGATGCCTGCGTCATCGATGACATACGTTCCGGGGAACGGGATGCCGTGAAACTCCGCTTGCTCCTCGGGGATGAGGGTGTTGAGGATGCCGAACGCTCGAATCACCTCAGACTCGGGATCGGCGAGCAGCGGATACTCGATGCCATGCGCGGCGGTGAAGTCGGCCAGCGCGGCTGGGTCGTCGTAGGAGATCGCGTACAGGGCGACACCCGCGTCGCGCATTGCCTGGTAGGAGAACTGCAGCTCGACCAGCTGCGAACGGCACGGTGGTCACCACACGGCGGACCGGTGGAAGACCACGATCGCTGCCCGGTCGCCGCGGTCGGCGTGCAGGTCGAAGGCGTTCCCCGAGCCGTCCAGCGCCACGATCTCAGGGAGCTGGGTGCCGACAGCGGGGCCGGTCGGGAAGTCGCCTTCCGGATTGCGTCGCGGTCCCTCACCAGGTCGGACCGGGCTGAGGAATCCGTCCTGATCGCGCCAGAACTGCCCAGCCCTTCGGGCCGCAAGTTGTTCGCCGGTGACGCCGTGCTGATTCATAGGACTCCAGTTGATCCGTGCCGACAGTTGTTGTCTGTCGTCCACTATTAGAACTAGTATTCTAATACGGTTTCAAGTCGAGAAGCGAGTCAGATGAACGTTCACGTCAGGGAGCGAGAGCTATGAGCACCGTTCGGACCGCCGAACGCCCCGCCGTTCAGGAGCGCAGCCGCGACAGCCGAGATCGTCTGATGAAGGCGGGGTTCGAGGCGTTCGCGAGAGACGGATACGAAGGGGCACGAGTGGCCGACATCGCCGCGGAGGCGCACATCTCCGTCGGTTCCTTCTACCACCGCTTCGGGGACAAGCGCGGCTTCTTCAACGCACTGGCGAACGAGTTCGTGGCCCGCGGTGAGCAGAACTGGGACCGGTTCTTCGAGACCGTCGATCCAGGCTGGACGACCGACGAGCTGTTCCAACGCATCATCCTCGGTATGGCGCGGACGATCCGACGCAACATCGGGTTCTTCCACGCACTCTTGAGCCTCGGGCGAGCGGATCCTGACATCTCACCGATGGTTCAGCGGATCGATCTCTACGCCGCAGAGGGGCTCTACGTCTGCTTGCGGAGCAGTGGGATGATCGGCGATGCCGACGACAGCCGCGAGCGTCTGCACTTCGTCATCAACACGATTGGAAAAAAGCTGGCCTTCTCGTTCGCCATCGAGGGACCCGATTGCACCGTCGACGATCCCGCGAGCGTCGCCGAGCTGTCGCTCATGGCCCGGCGCTACCTCGGCATCGAGCGGGAGCAAGCATGACGAGGACCATCGCTGACCTCGGGCCGCACGTCGCGGCGCGGTACCCGTTCCGGTCACGGTTCGCCAACGTCAACGGTTGGCGAATGCACTATGTGGACGAAGGGCCGCCCGACGGTCCCCCCGTCCTGCTGCTGCACGGAAATCCGACATGGGGCTATCTGTGGCGAGACACCATCCCGCCGCTGCTGGCAGCCGGCCACCGGGTGATCGTGCCCGACCAGGTCGGCTTCGGTCTCTCCGAGCATCCGCACAGTCCCAGTGCACACAGCCTCGACAACCACGCCGCGAACCTGGTCTCGCTGATCGATCAGCTCGAACTCGACGGCGTGCTCTTCGTCTGCCATGACTGGGGCGGTCCGACTGGGTTGTCCGCGCTGCTGACCAGACGAGATCGCGCGGCTGGCGTCGCCGTCATGTCGACCTGGGCGTGGCGTGAACCATCGTCTGACTTTCATCGGAGCATGCCCTGGAAGCTGATGCACGCGCCGATCGTCGGTCCGTACATCATGGCCCGCCGGGGTGCCTTCCCCGGCCGAGGGATCTACCTGTCGGTGGTCGACCGCGAGCGCTACCGTGCCGACGCGTGGGACGCGTACGAGGCGGTGCTGCCGGATCAGGATGACCGGCGTCTGACCTGGCAATGGCCGCGCTCGATCCCCATCGATCCGGAGACCGACATCGCAGGGTCACGGTTCGAGTGGTTGGAGGCAGGCGCTCGGGAACTCGATATTCCATCGACGGTCATCTGGGGTCGCGAAGAGGTTGTCTTCGCCGCAGATGTCTTTGCGCCGCGTTGGCACGACATCTGGCCACATGCGGAAGGTACGCATCTCGTGACGGGCAACCATTTCCTTCAGGAGGACTCCGGCGCGGAGATCGGCGAGCTCCTGGTCGACTTCGCGCGGCGTCGCATGGCGAGCGGGGAGGGTCGAGAACAGTGAGCGTGCGCCGAATCACCGAACGACCATCGAACACACGCAGTGTCCCCCTCTTGACGGACCCGGATGTCGGGCACTATCCGGAATTTCGCGCGTTTCTCGCCGAGACGTTCGACCTGTCGGAACGGCCACTGGACGCACCCGGTCTGCTCGAGGTCGATGGCCGAGTTTATGAACTCGTGTTCATCGGCCGGTCTGGTCAGCCGTTCCCCGCGGCGATCGAGATCGCTGCGCTGGCCACCGGTTTGGAGCCGCTGGACGCTGACCAGGCCGACCGCGACCTCTGGCAGATTCTCGAGTGGTTGGTCGAAGGTGTGGGGCCCCCATGGGATGTCGAGGTGCTCGCCACCACCGGACAGATCTATCGCGCGGTCCCCGGCGGCCCCTGAACCGCCAACGCACACCGGCCGCAAGTTGCTCGTGCGGAAAATGCCGAATCAGACGATTCCAGATGTTTCGTGTCGTCGGCTGATGGACCGCACGACTGCTGAGGGGGGAGGTCAGCTGCCGAGCATGCGTTCAACGATTCGCTTCATGTGGGCGTCCCAGTCCATGTCGACCGTCGCGCCGGTGATGCCGCGGAACCTGGGCGAGTTTGGCATGGCGCCGATCGCAAGCGGCACGTCGAGGTGGAGCGTCCGGCTGCGCGGGATGAGGCACTGGACCTCGTCGCACGCCTGGTACCGAACGGTCACCTCGACCTCGATCGACTCGGTGCCCTCTCGGCTATCGCCTTCGCGAGTGTGCTGTCGGCCCACACGTCCATCACGAAGTCGACGCTGCCGTCCCAGACCTGGAGCGGTGCGGGCACGCCGGGCAGCTCGAATTCATTGGTCGGTGGTGCCTCGACCGAGCCGTGTCGGAGGACGTCGGGGCCATCGACGGTGAACGTCGTCGCGACCATGCCGGTCAGAACCGGTTCGTCGTAGCTGACCGCGCCGCGTCGAACCCGAACGTCGAATTCGGGTCGTTGCGACACCTCCGGGAGAGTTGCCGATCCGCCCCGACCCAGGTGCCACAGGGGTTTCCGCGATTTTCGGAGCGTTTGAAAGCCGTCCTTTTCGCTCCACCGCCTTGCTCGCGCTCACGGCGGCCATCCGCAGTCAGCGGCGACCGGCCGCTCGATGCGGTCGGCGCGAAGAGCGGAGGGGAGCGAGAGACGGGGCGGTGACGAGCCATCGCTGCCGCCCTCGTCCCGACCCCGGCCCACGCTTGGCTCGGCGTCGCGGGGCTCGAACGTGTTCACGGGGCCAACACGGCGCACCGCAAAGTCTGCGGGTGTACGTCACCGGCCGCCGACCTCGAGTTCTGGCTGTCAGCGGTCGAAGCTGGAGATCGTCGCGTTGATGATCTCGGTCCTGTTGGGGTCGTCCTCGGACGGGATCGTCGCGAGGACGGTCCGGTTCTCGAGATCGATGACCTGAGCGAGCAGGCCCATCTCGCCGTCCACCCACGAGACGAGGAAGACATCCGGCCGCAGTTCTCGGATCTGCACCGGCTCGCGTAGCACGCCCCGGCGTGGGCTCACCGTGACGCGAACATCGCCCTCGAAGGTGTTGCTGAAGTCCCAGCCGTTGTCATAGGTGTAGCTGATCGTTGCGCCATCGAAGCGAGCGATCGGATCGGATTGAGTCATCTGATTCCTTCCAGATCAAGAACCGGGAAACCGGGCGGCACCCTCTCGTCAACATAGGTTGCCCCGGACATCGACGAGAGGGTGGCAGCGTGGAAGAGATCGAGATCGATGCACGGCAGCGGTTCGACGCATTGGCCGACGGGTGGGGCGCCGAGCCTTCGTTCCGATGGCGACGATCTGACCGCCCGTCAGCCGGGCGTCGGGATAGTCGTCGTCGAGCGCTCCATCCGCGACCAGGCAGGGGCCGAGTGCGTTCTGCCCTCGTCGATGCTCTTGTCGATGATTGTGGCCCGGGTGCACTCGGCGCTCGGCCCACAGCCCGACGTCCGCCTCGCCGACCACCGAGACTCGGCGTCGCCATGACGCCGCGCCTGCGTCCCACCACGCAGTGGGTCCTGTCCGGTGCGCCACCTCGCAAACGCCCGGACGGTGGTGACGGCGCTCATGCCGAGAGCGCCAGGGCGTAGGTCGCCACGCTGGCCAGCGAGGTCAGGGTGCGGAGCGTGTTCAGTCTGGTCCAGCTCGTGAGGTAGCGGCCCCAGTACGACCGGCCCGCAGGACTGTCGGCGTCGACCGCATCGAGGGCGTCGTTGCGGGGCACGTTGCCGGCGACGGTGATCAGGAACGAGCCGAATGACAGGGCGGCTCCGATCGCGACATAGCGCATCGCCGCCTCGTCGAGGCGGTCGAGGTTGGCCACGACGACCGGCACGCCGGCCAGACCGGCGGAAGCGATGGCGGCTACGAAGGTGGGCGTCGGTGCGGCGATGTTGATGGCTTGCATCGCTGCTGCGCCATCGCCGGGCTGCAGCTTGGCCAGCGCCGGCATCACGAAGTTTGAGAACGCGAAGAACGCTCCGCCGCTCACCGCAGCACCGAGCAGGCCGGTGACGACCAGCGCTACCTCCCAATTCGTGCTCATCTTTCGGCCTCGGCCTCGGCATCGACCAGTCCACCGGCGTTCATCGGGTCGGCGATGAAGCGGCGCAGCGACATGCCCAGCCCGTAGGTGATGAGTCGATCCGGAATCGGGATCCGCAGGAAGCAGCCATCGGCCATGTCGAGTTCGCCGTGGCCGGTGATCGACCCGAGGTGGCCGTCGTCGACCAGTCGTCGGATCTCGGGGTCGTCGAGGTCGAGCACGCTGGCCTGGGCCTGGAACTGCACTGTCGACGGGGGGCCGACCGGCAACCGTCGGATGGGGATCACCAACGCCACCCGTGGGTTTGCCAGCACGTTGCGGGCCTTGCGGCTGGTGCGCAGGGTGTTGATGTACAGCACGTCGTCGACGACGTCGAAAAGCACGCCGGCCGCGTGCGGTCGCCCCGCGGCCGACGCGGTGGCGAGCGTCGCGAACGAGCGCTTCTCGATGGCCCGGTGGATGCGATCTGGGTCCGGCCGGTGGACGTTGGTGGGGGATTGGGCGGGGTTCGTTGTATGCATGGGGTCTACCCTGAAGCGCCATCAGCGGATAAGCAATGACTGGAACATCACATTTCTTGCTCATTCGTCCACATCGCTGGACGAGGCCAAGGCAACCGATCAAACTGGGTCCATGACCGACACCGCCGTTCCAGCCATCGGGGAAGCCCTCCGGTACATCCAGATGTCGGGGATCTTCTACTGCCCGTCGGAGCTCACCGAGCCGTGGGGTCTGGAGCTGCCGCCGATGCCTGACTGCGTCTGGTTCCATGCCGTGCTCGGCGGTGACTTCACCCTGGAGGTCGAGGGAGAGGTCCGCACCCTTCGGGCCGGCGACCTCGTGCTGGTACCGCACGGTACTGGGCATCGGGCATGGGGTGTCGAGGAAGCATCCACGCAGAGCGTGTTCGACCTGCCCCACGACTATGTCACCGATCAGTACGCCGTGCTCCGCCACGGCGGCGGGGGCGACCGAACCGATGTGGTGTGCGGCGGCATCCGCCTCGAGCATCCGGCCGCCCGCCAACTGGTGGCGTCGCTGCCACCGATCATTCACATCGAGGCATCGCGCTCGACGCGAGCGGACTGGATGCGGGCCACCCTCGAGCTCATGGCCGAGGAGACGCAGCAGGCCCGCCCGGGCGGCGAGGCAGTGGTGAGTCGGTTGTGCGACATCGTGGTGATCCAGGCCATCCGCACCTGGATCGAGCGCGACCCCGCAGCCCAGACCGGCTGGCTGGGGGCACTGCGCGACGAGCAGATCGGCACAGCCATCGCCGCGGTGCACCGCAACCCCGAACGCGACTGGACGGTGGTCACGCTGGCCGACGAGGTGGCCATGTCGCGATCGGCGTTCGCCGCCCGATTCACCGAACTCGTCGGCGAGTCCGCCATGCGCTACGTCACCCGTTGGCGCATGCACGTCGCCCTCGACCTGCTCCAGCGCACCGACGCCAGCGTCGCCACCGTGGCCGGACAGGTGGGCTACGACTCCGAGGCCGCCTTCAGCCGCGCCTTCAAACGGGTCATCGGAGCGTCGCCCCGTAGCGCAGCCATGGTCGACGGCGGCTTCACCGCGATCTGAAGCGGGTCGCGAACTTCCAGAGCTGGGAGCGTCCACCGTCGGGCCGACTGTGGCGGCGCGGACGACCTCCTCGTCGGCGTATTCCGCTGTCAATGTGCTCGTGCCCGTTGAGCGACCCATTCAGAACTCCTCGTCCCAGAACCGATCGACGAGTGCCGGCACCGCCTCCTGCTCTGGAGCGTCGGGTGGCAGGCCGGCGACGCGAGTCGCGCAGATCCTGATGTCGGGGCTCGTGGTCAGTCCGTGCACGGCGATGCTGAGGATCACGGTGGCGATCATCGCTCCCTCGATGACCTCCTGTCCGGGAATCACCGCGTCCTTCTTGATGAGGAGTCCGAGCACGATCGATGCCAGGCCGCGTGGTCCGAAGCACCGCACACACCCAGATCGCGGCAGTCAGCTGGTCGAGTTCGACCATGGCGACCATGGCGACCATGGCGACCATGGCGACCATGGCGACCATGGCGAACGTGAAGAAGACGAGTGAGTTCAGCAGGCCGCCCCAGGTATCGCTGAAGTCGTGCATCTCCTGGCCGGCGTCCTCGAAGCTCGGCTTGAGGAGCAGCCCGGCGACGAACGGCGCGATGAACTCGTTGCCGCCGACCTCCAGAGCGACGACGAAGGACGCGAGGCACAATGTGGCCAGCGTGAGTTGCTGGTGCCTCTCCGTTGCCCGATCTCGGTCCGATGCCCGTTGCAGGAGCCAGCCGCCGAGGAGATCGCTGCGCCGCATGCCAGCCCGACCACAGTGAACACCATCGGTCCGGTCAGGGCCGTGCGCTCCAGGCGCTGTTATGCCAAGCCGTAGATGAACACGGTGGCCAGGAAGACCAACAGCGTGGCGACCATCGAGTCGGTCGTCATCAACTGTCCTCAGCGTGGGGGACCGTGGCGATGGTGTAGGAAGGCGTGCATGCAAGAGGTCGAGATCGGTGCTCGAGGGATGCGATTCAACGGGTTGGCGGACGGTCAACGAGACCATCCGTTGCTGCTTCTGTTGCATGGGCTCCCGAGGAACAGCTGGGAGTGGCATCACCAGATCCCGCCGATCGCAGAGATGGGCTATCGGGTCGTTGCTCATGATCTGCGGGGATTCTGCGACGGCGCCCGCCCGGAGGGCGTGGAGTCGTATCACCTCGACGAGTACATCGCCGACTCTTTGGCCATCGCCGACGAGCTCGCAGGGCGGGGCGTCCCGTTTCATCTGATGGGGACGAGCATTGGGTCGAGCATCGCCTGGGGGCTCGCTGCGAAGCATCCGGAGCGAGTGCGGTCGTTGGTGGCGATCAACATCCCTCACCCGTCGGCGATCCGTGAGGCGATGACGGCGTCGCGAGCGACGGCATCCGATCAGGGCGAACGATTCTCGTACTTCCGCGACGCGGCCGAGGACGGCAACGAGCGCGTCATGTTCGAGCGGATGCTCGAGGTGCAGGCCGTACCTGCGGCGGAAAGCGAGCCGTACCGTCGTGCGCTCGACAGCGACGAGGCGTTGCGTGCCGTCTTTCACTGGTACCGAGCCCTTCGGCTGTGGTCACGCGACGAGTTCCCTGCTGTCAGCGCGCCGACGACGTTCATCTGGCCGCCGGGCTCGGACAACATCTCGCGGGCCTCCGTGGACGCAACCGCCAACTGGGTCACCGGCCCATACCGTCTCGAAGTGGTCGAGGACGCGCACCAGCCAATCCTGCAAGCCGAACCCGAGAAGCTGACCGAGCTGCTGCTGGCCCACTTGGCCCGGCTCGCCGGAGCGGGAACCTAGAGCGCCCAGCGGTGCGCGGCTGCAGCGACTCGAGTTCACCCATTGGCCGGGGCCGACGTGACGGTGACCCGCGTCGTGACCGGATGGGGGTGTTGGCACGCCGGAACCGATTCGCGACGGTCTGGGCGTCGATGTCGTCTCGGTCAGCGACCTCGGCGAGCGATAGGCCGGTGGCGTACAGGCCGGGCGTTCATCGCAGCGTGATGTCGTCCCAAGTTGTCCGTTCGTGGTGGCGGGGGACGTCGTGCATCGCCCGTCGACCCCGTCAGAACTGCGGCCGTGAGCTGAGCCGAGGGGCTTGTTCCACTCGGCAGCCGACCCGGCTTCAGCAACGCCGCCGTTCAGTGGCCTGCGATCGGTGCAACGGGCGAGGGTCGCTGTCGATCACATACGACGCTTCGTACCCGGGCAACGCGCCCCACCCGGCGGCCGTCCCGAGCAGATGACGGACCGGATCGACCTCTTCGCGAGCCCCGGACGCGCCCGTCGAGTCGGGCGCGTCCTATGGTGGTCCCCTCATGGCATCACGTACTCCTGTCTCCCGACGTTCCCGACTCGCCGCCACCTCGTTGTCTCTCACGCTCTGCGCTGCCGCGCTCGCAGCGTGCGGCAGCGACGAATCAGCGCAGGATCGGTACTGCGAAGCCGGTGAATCGTTGAACGCCAGCGTGGCTGCACTGTTCGATCTCGATGTCATCGCCGAGGGCACCAACGGACTGCGCTCGGCGATCGAGGACGTCAACAACGATCTGACCGAGTTGCGCGACAGCGCCAGCGACGCCGCCAGCGACGAAGTCGATGCGCTCAACGACGCCGTCGGTGAACTCAACGACGCCCTGAATGCCGCCGGCGACTCGCTCACCGCCGACAACGCCACCGGTGTGGTCGACGCGATCGGTGGCGTTCGAACGGCGTTCGTTGCAGTCGGCGAGACCCTCGCCGACTGCTGAGGGGTGCGCCGATTCCAGTCCGACAACACACCTGACGGAGGTTCCTCGTCATGATCTCGTTGCTGCTGATCCTCAAGCGATTCGGGAGGGTCATCCGCCTCGGCTGGTCAGACCTCGAGTTTCGGGGCCTTTGTATCGTGCTCGGCTCCTGGCTAGCGCTCGGAACGGTCATCTACTCCTTCTACGAGGAATGGGGTGTCATCGACTCGTTGTACTTCTGTGTGATGACGTTGACCACGATCGGTTACGGCGATTTCACCCCGACCAGCCAAGCGATGCGCCTCTACACGGTGTTCTACGCCGTGCTCGGCATCGGATTCTTCGTCGCCTTCAACGCGAGGCTCGTCCAAGTGGCGCTCGAGAGTCGGAATCGCGACACGAACGACGACGCCGAGTCACCTGAACCCGCTGCCTGACCAGCCGCCCCCGAACGACATCGACCACGGAATCCAGAGGACACCATGAACAGCACCGTTGCCGACGCCGGAGAGATGCGTTCGGGGAACCCAGCCCTGAGCGAACAGTTCATCGCCGAACATCTCACACCGCAGGCCGCGTCACGGCCGATGACCGTCGGCGGCGTCGCCATCAAGACGCTCGTGTTCCTGATCGTGGTGGTCGCAGGTGGAGCCTGGGGGTGGGCGTCGGCCACCGAGACCGTGCCGCCCGAGGTCGGTGGTGGCTACGGCGACACCACCGTCACCATCCCGGGCGGCTTCTGGTTGGCGAGCTTCGGTGCGCTCTTGGTCGGTATCGCCATCGCCATGTCACCCCGGCGGGCTGCGGTTCTCGGCTTTCTGTACGCCGTGTTGCAGGGGTTCTGCCTCGGCGCGATCTCGGCGTCGTTCAACGCCCAGACCGACGGCATCGTCTCGGCGGCGGTGCTGTCGACCGTGTGTGTGTTCGCGGTCGCCCTCTTGCTCTACGCAACACGGATCATCCGGCCGACACAGAAGCTCTTGTTCGCGCTGACGGCCGGCATCGGTGGGCTGAGCTTGCTCTACCTGTTCACCTTCGTGCTGTCGATCTTCAACTGGGGCTGGCTGTACAGCGAGAGCTTCCGCACGATCGGGATCATCGTGACGGTGATCGCCGTCGTGCTCGCCGCGCTCAGCCTCACGTTCGACTTCGCGACGATCGAAGCCGGCGTGCGCGCCAGCGCACCGAAGGACCTCGAGTGGTATCTCGCCTACAGCCTGATGGTCACGCTGATCTGGCTGTACATCGAGCTGCTCCGCCTGCTCGCGCTGCTCTCCCGCAACCGCTGACCCGCGCCACCACCACGTGAGCGACTCGGCCGACTGGAGCCCCCGAGGCTCGATCGCTGCCGTCGTCACGACCTTGGTTGCGTACAACGCCGTCGTCAACGAGGCGCTCCCAGCTGCATGGCACGGCGTCGCGGCGGCCCTCACGGCCCTGCTGCTCTGGTGGATCGCCCGCCGCGCCGGGCTCGACGGCGAAGCGATCGGACTCTCCCGAGATCGGGTTCGGTCGGGACTGCTGTGGGGCGCTGCTGCGAGCGCAGCGGTCGTTGCGGGCATCGCGATCCTGGCCGCATTCCCGGCGACGCGATCGAACTTCGAAGACGCATCGATCGGAGCGATGGAGCCTTCATCACTGGTGTGGGAGACGGTGGTTCGTATCCCGACCGTGACCGCAGGGTTCGAGGAGTTCGCATTCCGAGGAGTGTTGTTCGGCGTGCTGGTACTCGCGATGTCACTCCGATGGGCCGTCGTCGTTCAGGCCGTGTTGTTCGGCCTGTGGCACGTGTTGCCGACGCAGGGGCCCGGATCGTCGTGGGGCGAGGTCGCCGTGGCAGTCGGGTTCACGGCGATCGCCGGTGTCGTCTTCGCCGTGCTTCGGCAGCGGTCACAGAGCCTGCTCGCGCCCTGGCTCCTCCACACGGCAACGAACAGCGTCACGATGCTGGCCGCCTGGCTCGTGACATAAACGACTGGTCGGCAGCGCGATTGACCACGCTCTGCGCTCAGCCGACCGCGGTGATCTACGCTCGGCCCCAACGGCGGGGGACGACCGCAGATTCGAGGAGATGTCGGTGAACAGCAGCACGATCGATCGCACAACGGACGTCGCAGCGAGAGCGGCCGGCGACGCCGCTGCCTGGGCGATCGGTCGACTCCATCCGGTGGGCGACGCCTCGGCCTCGCTCGAAGCCGCGGCGTTCCTCGACTCGTTCACCCCGAGCTTGATGCCGCGTACCTCGCAGCACCAGGGTCTCGCCGCCGGGCTGCACGTGCTCGGCGCTCGCTTCGTCGGCAGCCGCATCGATGCGCTGCAGACCATGCTGCTCGGTGCAGCTGCGACCACTCCGGCGAGCCTGGCCGGTCGAGCGCTCACCTTCGCTGCTGGACATGCGGCTGCGTCGATCCCCGAGCAGGAGAACGAGACGCTCTGGCGATCGGGTGTCCGCGCCGGGGGAGAGGTGGTCCGTGCCGCCGCCGTGAGCGGAGCGATGTACGACGTGGTGAAGACGCTCGGGCAGCGCAGCGGATCGCGCTACCGGCCCCTCCTCCCCGCCGTGGTCTTCACCGGCGGAGCGCTCTACTGGGCGGCGCGCCGTCTCCGCCACCGCCAGGAGGTCATCCCTCGATGGCCGGTCGAGCAGACGGCGAGCGTCGGTGAGTCGACGGCGACCGCAGCGGTCGTCGCTGCCGCCGGCACCGGGATCGGCAAGGCGTTCCTCCTCACCCGCCGAGGGCTCGGCCGCTACTTCGGCCCGGGGGTCGGCCGAACCGCAGTCGCTCGTGCGGTGAACACCGCAGCGTGGGCCGGTGCGGCCACCATGCTCTACAACGCAGCGATCGCATCGATCGGGCGAGCGAACGAGAAGGTCGAGCCGGCATACGCCGAGGCGCCCGCCTCGCCGCTCGTCTCCGGTTCGCCCGACAGCGTCTCGGCGTTCGCCGAACTCGGTCAGCAGGGTCGGCGGTTCGTCACCGACGTCGTCACCCCCGGGATGATCACCGACGTGATGCAGGAGCCCGAGGCCGAACATCCGATCCGGGTCTACGTCGGCTTTAACTCGATCCCGCTCTATCAGTCGGGGCGCGCCGAGATGGCCCTCGACGAACTCGAACGCACCGGCGCCTTCGATCGCAAGTTCCTTCTGCTCGTGTCGCCGACCGGCACGGGCTGGGTCGACCAGACGGTGGTCGAAGCCGCCGAGTTCCTCGCCCGCGGCGACATCGCGACGTGTTCGGTGCAGTACGGCCGGTTCCCGTCATTTCTGTGTGTCCAGAAGGTCGGTCTCGGCCGCAGCCAATTCAGACTCCTGCTCTGGGGGATCAGGGAACGCTTGCGTGAGCGGGCGCCTGAGCATCGACCCAAGATCCTCGTGTTCGGCGAGAGCCTCGGTGCATGGACCTCGAGCGACGTCGTCATGTCGCAGGGCATCGCCGGCTTCGACCACTACGGCATCGACCGCGCACTCTGGTTCGGGCTGCCGGCCCTGGCCAAGTGGTCGCGCAACGGCATGGCGACTGGCTCGAACGATCTCGTGCCCGACGGAACCGTCGGGGTGTTCGATCGCCACGAGCAACTCGCGGCGCTGGGTGAGGAGGAACGCGACCGGCTCCGCGCCGTCGTGCTCTCACACGACAACGACCCGATCGCGTGCCTCCGCCCGGAGCTCATGGTTCAGCAGCCCGACTGGCTCCGATCGGACACGAAGGGGCGCAACGTTCCCGACGACATGTCGTGGGTGCCGCTCAACACGTTCTGGCAGGTGATGATCGATGCCGCCAACGCGATGGTCACCGTTCCGGGTCAGTTCGGTTCGTTCGGTCACGACTACCGGGGCGACACCGCGCTGATGGTGCGCGATGGGTTCCAGCTGCCCGGCGTGACCGACGAGCAGATGGAACGTCTCGACGAGGCGCTGATCGCGCTCGACATGGAGCGGCGCGAGCGTCTGAAGATGACCTGGGGCGACGAGGAACCGCAATGGTCGGGCCGGTTCCCGAGTGAACGCTTCGGTGGCGGCGTGCCCCTCGACATGGGCAGAACCGGCGGCGCCCGCTGGTTCCGCTGAGGGTTCAGCCGCTCGTCTTCCGTTCGATGAGGCGGACCATGTGGGTCTCCCAGTCCATCTCGACGACGTCGCCCGAGATGCCTCGGAGCTTCGGGGAGTTGGGCATCGCGCCGAGTGCGAGCGGCACGTCGATCGTGAGTGTCCGGGTGCGAGGGATGAAGCACTGGGCGTCGTCGCACGCCTGGTAACGCACGGTCACCTCGAGCTGGACCGAGTCCGTTCCAGCAGCGATCTGCTTCGCCACCGTGCTGGTGGCCCACACGTCGACGACGAAGTCGACGTGTGCGTCCCAGACGTGGAGTGGAGCGGTCAGGCCGGGCAGGTCCAGCTCATGGGTCGGCGGCGCTGCGACGTCGCCGTGCCGTAAGCCGTCGGGAGCGTTGATCGTGATCGTCGTCGCGACCATGCCGCCCGGAACGGGTTCGTCGTAGATGTGGAGTCCAGGTGGCATCTCGACGCGCACGACGAGGCGTCGCCGAGGACCGATCCGCAGTTGGCCACCGCCTCCGCGCAGGAAGGCGGTGATCGAGATGCCGTCGTCTTCGGAGGCTTCGGCGATGGGGTCGTCGGCGCCGGCGGACACCCGCCCGGCATAGCTGTCGAGAATGGCCTCGATCCCGTCGCGATGGGCCAGGTGCCGGTTGAACAGTTTGTCGACGATGACGCCGTCCTCGTCGAGGAGGAAGAACCCGGGGAACGGGATGCCGTAGAACGGCACGTCGTCGGGCTGCACGATCGTGTTGAGCACTCCGTACTGCCTGATCACCTCGGAGTCGACGTCGGACAGCATCGTGAACTCCGCGCCGGTGGCCCCGACGTAGTCAGCGAGCGCGTCGACGTCGTCGTAGCTGATCGCATAGAGCTTGATGCCCTCAGCGGTGAGTTCGGCGAGACCCTGGTGCAGCTCGACCAGCTGCGTGAGACACGGCGGTCACCACACCGCCGAGCGGTAGAAGAGCACCGCAGCGCGGGCGCCGTTGCGATCGGCGTGGAACGCGACTGGTTCACCGAGGTGGTTCGGCAGCTCGAAGTCGGGTGCCGTCTGCCCGACCGGGAGGCCGGGTGGGAAGTCGCCCGTTGGCACGATCCGCTGTGTGCTCGTGACCGGGAGCGGCCCAGTGAACCCGTACTCGTCGGTGAACTGCTGATCGCTCATGGCGCCGACGCTAGGTGGCCGGTCGATTGTCGATCGAGTCGCCGCGCGGAGAGCCAGGTCAGATCGGGTCACGAAGTCGATGCCTTCCCGAAGGAGTGATCGCCAACGCCTGCGGTCGCATTTCGGGATTGACACCCACTCCTTGAGCACCTTGCCCGCTGGGGCAAGGGGTTGGCCGACGCCCTCGCCGATCAGCTCCTGCGCCCGAGCTTTGGACAGCTTCACCGCGAGGCCGCTGCCCTTGAAGCCGACGAGACCGAGGAGCTCGCCCGAGACTCGAGCGCCGCGGCCGCCCATGATCGTGCCCTCCTCGATTCGAGGATCGTCGACCTGGAGCTCATCGATCAGCTCCCAGAACACGGACTCGTCGTCGCAGCCATCAGCGACTCCTGCTCGTCGTCGGCGTCATCGCTTCATGATGCGAGATGGGACGGTCAGTCAGCTCGTTGGTAACCGCCCTGGATGCCTTCGAAGTTGGCGATGCCTCGGTAGTGGCCTTCGGGGATCACGAAGTTGCGGACGAGCGTCGCCATCGGGTTGGCCTCGCCAGCTGCGGTGAGGTGGTCGCCGATCGCCACCAGCACCTCGCCGAGCACCGTGTCGCCGAAGATCCAGGCATTGAGCGCATCGTGGTTGGGCGGCGTGTCGCCGGGCTGAGCGGCGATGGCCTCGTGGTAGTACGACCGCAGATCCTCGGCGAGATGGCGGATCAGTAGCGGCATGTCGTGGGCCCACTCGATGTCCCCAGCTGGTGGATCGGTGACGTTGCCCGACTCGGCGATGGCGCCGAGCACCGCAGCTACCTCGTCGACCTGATCAGGTGATGCACCGGAGAGACCGAACGTGGTGCGTCCACGCTGCCGTCGTGTTTCCGCAGCCCACGGCTTCAAGCGGCCGACCTCGGCAGTGAGTTGGCCTGCGAGCGAGCCATCGCCGGGGACCGCGAGGTTGAGCGGGCAGGTCCATGCCTCGGGGCCGGCACCCGGAGCCTCGACCGGATAGTCGTTGATCGTCGGCTCGGTCGCCGAACTCAGCATGTCGAGCGCTGCCCGCATCACGTCGAGCTGGAAATCGGCATCGCTGGGATCGCCGAGCGGTCGTCCGAGTGGGAAGGGCACCCACAACGCCCGCGGCGGATTGACCCGCTCGGTCTGCTCGCGAACGAGGCTGATCGACGCAGTCGCCACGCCTACCCGTTCGATGAAGTGAGCGAGGGCGCCGACCGCGCCCGAACACAGGGGTCAAATCGGTACGAGGAGTGCGACGTCGACACCGTCGTCGGCGAGTAGGCGCCCCACCTCGGTTCCGCTCTGTTCGAACATCTGCGGCGCCGGGTGGGCGCCCATGAACGTGTAGTGCCACTGTGAGACCCCTCCGATCTCACCGGCGGCAGCCAGCTCCTCGAGGCGATCGAGCGGCATCGCCACGTTCGGATCGTCGGCGAGGCCGCTGCGGTCGAAGTTCGCGCTGATGTGCGACATGACGATGTCGCTCCAGTCGACACCCCGGGGCATCAGTCGGTAGTCGACGGCGCCAGGGGTGAAGGGCGGGTCGTCACGCCGGTGCATGCCGCACGTCGACACGATCGCCACCGTCGACTCGGAGAGCGGCTTCGGTGTGATCCACTGCTCGCACTCGAGCCGGGGCATCGCATCGGCGCGGGCGCGCAGGTGCTCGGCCTCGCTCTCGTGCAAGTCGCTCAGTCTGACCATCGTGGGCTCCTCGGGTCGGCGTTACAGCTGGTGTCTGACACCAGCTGTAACGGTCAGGTGCGGCGGAGTTGGTTCCAGGGGAGTGACCGGCGATCGGCCTCGTCGGGTTCTCTCGGAAGGCCGAGCACTCGCTCGCCGATCGAGTTGCGGAGCACCTCGTCGGTGCCGCCGGCGATCGACTGCGCCGGGGTGAACATCGCCCAGCGGTGGAACAGTCCTTCGGCCGGGGCGTCCTCGCCCCAGAGCGTTCCGGCTGGGCCGAGCGCTTCGAGGCCGAGGTCGCGCATGGCGCGCCCGGCTGCCGCACCGCCGACCTTCAAGGTCGCAACCTCGGGTCCGGGCGGCCTGCCCGCCTTCATCGCCGTAGCGGCCCGTCGGCTCGACCAACCCATCACCGAACGGTCGGCGACCAGGCGCGCCCGCCGGTCGCGTCGGACCGGATCGGCGAGCGCATCCTCCGAAACCGCAGCGGCGAACACCTCGCCCGCCCGGCCCGCCATGGCGATGGAGAACCCGTCGGCGGCAGCAGCTTCGGCCTCGGCATGTTCGCCGACCGGCACCGACAGGTCGGCCTGGTAGAACGCAGCGGTGTCGCCGAGCCCGACATTGTCCGGGTCGCGTTCGAACGAGAGCGTCGCCATGGCGATGCGCCACCCGTCGCCGGTCTCGCCGACCCGATCTCGGTCGTCGACCCGGGCATCGGTGAAGAACACCTCGTTGAACGCTGCGTCGCCCGTCATCTCGCGTAGCGGGCGGATGTCGACCCCCGGCTGCTTCATGTCGATCAGGAAGTAGGTGATGCCGCGATGCTTCGGCGCCTCGGGGTCGGTGCGGGCGATCAGGATGCCGTAGCGGGCGTAGTGCGCGCCCGAGTTCCAGACCTTCTGGCCGTTCACCCGCCACTCATCGCCGTCGCGCTCGGCTCGGGCGCCCAGCGACGCCATGTCGGATCCGGCCGTCGGTTCGGAGAACAGCTGGCACCACGGCGCAGTCCCGTCGACGATCCCGGGCAGGTAGCGGCGTTGCTGCGCCTCGGTGCCGGCTGCCAACAGCGTGGGAGCGACGAGGAACGTCGCCACACCGTTCGGCGGACCGTACGCGCCCACCCGCTTGCGTGCCCTCGCCACCGCCTTGGCGTCGCCGCTGCTCAGCCCCCGACCGCCCATGCCCTCCGGCCACGACGGGAACGCAAACCCCGCGTCGGCGAGCAGACGCCACCATTCCCCGAGGGGTGAGGCCGGATCCCAGTTCGCCTCGAACCAGTCGGTGGCCTCCTGCTCGATTCCGTCTCGCTCGCTCATGTCGCTACTCCATGGGTTCGTCTGCATCATCATCGATCGGTGGCGCCGGGGAGTCATCGGAGGTTCGGCGACTCGCTGAGCAGGACCGATGCCCTGGTCGTCGTCGGTGTTGCCTTCGGCATGACCTTCACTGCGATCGCACGCACGAACCTGGACGCCTTCGAACCCGTCCAGCTCGTGATCGACGGCGAGAGCTCGCTCTACTCATTCAGCTCCGTGACCCTCACCAGGCTCGGCGACGGCGACATCGCACCAGCGGTCGACGGCGTGAGGATCCTGGCGACCCTGGAGACGATCGTCGGAGCTCTGCTGCTCGCCGCAGTCGTGGGTTGGGTGGTCGGGCCGCCGATCGCTGCCAGGACCGAGTCGGACGCCGAGGAGCGCCTCGACACCGTCGTGGCGGCGTTGGAACGGCTCAGCGATCGCCAGGGGTGAGATAGAACCACATCGGCTGCGGAGCGTCCTGCTCCTGCATCGCCTTTCGTGCGGCCATGAGCACTTTGCCAGCTTCGGTTGCGTCGAGGAACCAGCGCGTGCCGGCCCAGGCGGGTGGTGCATGGTCGACCATCGCCACCATGGCCGTTTCGTAGTACCCGCGGATGTCTTGGCTCGCCCGCATCGGGAGGCCAGGGATGCCGGCTTCGTTCCACGAGGTGCCCTCTGCGATGCGGATGAACGCCTCGATCGCAGCCGGGATGTCGTCGGCTTCGACCACGCGACCGGCGGCGATGCGCCCACCGGTCATCTCGACACCACGGTCGTAGGCGGCGCGCAACCCGCGGGCTTCGTCGACTGCGGGATGGGCATCGGGATCGTGGCGAGGCGGTAAGGGGCACGACACCATCTCGTCGGCCTCCTCGTCGGCCGCGATCGACTCACCGAACTCGGTCACGATCGGCTCAGGCGAGTCGAGGAGCGCGAAGGCGGCCTCGAGCACGCGGTGCTGGAACTCGGGATCGCCCGGCTTGCCGAGTGGGCGCCCGAGCGGGAAGTCGCACCAGAGACCGCGCGGTGGGGCGGTGCTCTCGATCTGTTTGCGGATCGAACCGAGTGCCACGGTGGCGATGCCGGCGGCTTCGAAGACGTGGGCGAGCGTACTCACGGTACGCGTGCACAGTGGTCAAACGGGCGTGAGCAAGACGACGTCGACGCCCTGCTGGCGCAGCCACTCGGCACCCGCCGGCCCGGAGTCCATCTTCATCGCCGACAGGTCGAATTGGTTGCCTGCGTACGCCATGTGCTGGCTGGCGACGCGGCCGATGACGCCTCGCTCGGCCAACTCGTCGAGCCGGTCGAGCGGGAACACGGTGTTCATGTCGTAGGCGAACCCGGAGCTGTCGAAGTTCGGGCTCCAGTGGCCGATCACGTAGTCGCGACGCTCACCGTCGAGGACGCGGTACGTGGTGTCGGCGGGGGCGAAGTCATCCTGGTCAGGATGGTGCAGCGATGCCGTCGTGACGATTGCAACGGTCGCCTCCGACAGTGGCGGCGGGGTCGTGAATGCCGTCGTCTCGAACTCGGGCGGCGGCAGGTCTTCGGTCAGACGCTTGATGTCGGAGTCGGCCATGCAACCGACGCTAGGTCGTGGGCGCCGTCGCTTCGCTGTCGGAGGACCGCTCCATCTCGGTGGTCGACCCGTCGCCTGGACCATCGGTGCCGAGCGAGATCAACTGTGGCTCCGGCGCGGTCCAAAGGTCGTCCAGCACGACCTGGTGTGGCCGATAGAGGCGGATCACGTAGTTCCAGCCGTCCATCACGGGCAGGTGGTTGGTGTAGCCGCGATCCACAGGATCGAGATCGACGATCACACGACCGTCAGACTCCGGCGTCGCGGTGACGCTGTTGAAGCTGAACCGGTTCACATCGTTCGGCTCCAAGAAACCGGCGTCGTTGTAGATGGTGATCGACCAGAACGCGTCGCACGGGATGTCGCCGAACTCCACCCGGTAGTGGCCCACCGGTCGGGGCTCTGACTCGATCTGGTAGAACGCTTCGGCTTCGGGGAGCCCACCCCAGCCCGCGGCGGTGCCGACCAGGTGGCGAATCGGATCGACGGCGTCGGCCGACCCGAATGCGTGCCGCGAGTCGGGCACATCCCTCATCAGCTCGAGCAGCAGGCTGCGCGTCCGCTGGAGGCTCTCGCGGTCGTAGTCAGGGTGCTCATACGGCCCCGAGGCGTTCGCCTCGATCCGGAGGGCATCCTGCCAGGCGTGGCCGATGACGGTGTCAGCCGGATCTTCGGGATCGGTCAGCACTCGCGCCGACAGGTTGACGAACCGGGTGTCGAACTCGTCCATGGTCAGCTCGTAGCGACCGGGTTCGGTGAAGACCCGATTGATGAAGTGGTCCTCGTTGACGACCATCACCGAGATGTACCGATCACCCGCATCGGGAACGTCGAGCAGTGCGCCCTCGCTCAGATCGACGATCGCCGCCGAGTAGAGCGTGTCGCGGTTCATCCGGATCACGGCCTGCTTGTCGAGTGGCACCGGCTCTCGGAGGTGCCACCACTGGTTCACGCCGCCGATCTGGGTCAGCATCCCGTCGAACATCCGGGCGGTCTCGGCGCGGACGAAGTTGTCGACGCACACTCGTTCACTCATCTCGTCCCTCCTGCGTTCATGAGATCGTTGCTTCGCTCAGCGTCGCGCCGGAACCGCTGTGTGTCCAGAGGGCAAGGTCCATTCGGCGTCAGGTCGGAGCAGAGAACTCGACGGAATCTGGTGCATCGTCGTGGCGGCGATCACGACCGTCGGGGTACGTCTCGGCAACGACACGATTGCGGCCGAACCGGTCACCGACTGTGCCGGCCGCCGGACTCCGGTCGGTGAGCGGCTCACCGGTCTTCGCAGCGCCGTCGCCACCATGGCTGAGAGCGACGGCGTCAGCTACACCACTCGATGGTTCCGCTTTCGAGGCCGAGCGCCCGAACTGAAGGCCGGTGCGTTCGGCGACAGCCCCGGACTCGTGGCCCTGCTCTTCCCGTCCGACGCGGGCATCGTCGGCGTCCCGATGGTCGGCTCTCTCGGAATCCCGTCTTTCGTCGCGTGCGCAACGTCGAGCGCTACTCCAAGGTCGCAGCAGGGCTGACCATGGTCGACGAGTGGACGAGGTCTGATGTCGCCGACCCGATCACCGACATGATGCCGATGGCGTCGATCCAGAACCGGATGCTGCGGCTCCGGCGCGACGACATCGACGCTCCGGTCGGCATCGTCAACACCGGTGATTCGTTCGCCTCGACCAACCCGAGCCTCGGTCGGGGGCTCAGCATCTCCGCCGATCTGGCGACCCGCCTCCGATGATGACGCGAGCCGAACTCGAGCAGCTGGTGGCCTGATTCGCGCGCAGTTGGCTGGCTGACCGCCGGTCCACCGGTGGCAGCGCGACACTGCCTACATGAAGCTGACCACACCCTTCGTCGCTGCCCTCGTCCTCGGAGCCGCCGCGCTCGCCGCGTGCGGGAGCGACGACGCGGGCGTCACCGACCTCGATGGCACGACGTGGGGCGAGGCGACCGTCGAGGGCTACGAGCTCGCCGGCACCCTCGACATCATGTTCGACGACGGGACGATGTCGGTCATCGGTGGATGCAACACGATGAATGGCGCCTACTCGATCGACGACGGCGTGCTCACCGCAGGCCCGATGGTGATGACGAGGATGGCGTGCCCCGATCCGCTCATGGATCAAGACACCTGGTTTGCCGGCCTGCTCGGTGCGGGCCTCGACGTGATGATGGACGGGGATGATCTCGTGCTCTCGTCCGACGACGTCACGATCACGCTTCAGCCTGCTGGCTGAGCGGCTCGGGCTCGTGCCCCGACCAGCCCCGCCCGCGAGAATCGGGAGATGGCTGGATCGAACGGACCTCGGGTATGCATCGTCGGAGCCGGGTGCTCGGGCTTCACGATGGCCAAGCGACTGAAGGATGCCGGCATCGAGTACGACGAGTACGAGGTCTCCGACGACATCGGTGGCAACTGGTACTTCAACAATCCCAACGGGATGTCGTCGTGTTACGAGAGCCTGCACATCGACACCTCGAAGTGGCGCCTGGCGTTCGAGGACTACCCGGTGCCGAACGACTGGCCCGACTTTCCGCATCACAGCCAGATCCTCCAGTACTTCCACGACTACGTCGACCACTTCGGGCTGCGCGAGAACATGGTGTTCAACACCGCCGTCGAGCGCTGCGACGACTTGCCTGACGGCCGCTGGAACGTGACGCTGTCGACCGGCGAGCAGCGCGAGTACGACGCCGTGATCGTGGCCAACGGCCACCACTGGGACGCCCGCCGTCCCGAGTATCCCGGCGAGTTCGACGGCCACCAGATCCACAGCCACGACTACCGCAACCCGTTCGAGCCCTACGACTATCGGGGCAAGAAGATCCTGATCGTCGGCGCCGGCAATTCGGCGATGGACATCTCGTCCGAGGTCGCCCAGCGACCGATCGGCGACAGGGTGTACTTGTCGATGCGTCACGGGGTGTGGGTGCTCCCCAAATACATCGACGGGCGACCGGCCGACAAGGTGTCGCTCCCGGCGTGGATGCCGACCAAGGTCGGTCGGGCAGCGGCTCGGCGCAAGATCAAGAAGTCGATCGGCAAGATGGAGACCTACGGCTTGCCCAAGCCCGACCACGAGCCGCTCGATGCGCACCCGTCGGTGTCGGGGGAGTTCCTCACCCGTGTCGGCTGTGGCGACATCGTGCCCAAGGGTGCGCTCGATCGTCTCGACGGCGACGGCGTGGTGTTCGCCGACGGCACCCGTGAGGTGATCGACGCCATCATCTGGGCGACCGGCTACAACGTGTCGTTCCCGTTCCTGCCGCAGGTCGACCTCACCCCCGGCGATGACAACACGTTCCCACTGTTCAAGCGGATGGTGAAGCCGGGCCGCGAGACGTTGTTCTTCCTCGGCCTCGCCCAGCCGCTGCCGACACTGGTCAACCTCGCCGAGCAGCAGTCGAAGTTCGTCGTCGCTGCGCTGCAGGGCCATTACGCCTTCCCGTCAGCCGACGACATGGCCGCCACGATCGAGGCCGACGAGCGCGAGCACATGGGCCACTTCTACGACAGTCCTCGCCACCGCATGCAGGTCGACTTCACCACCTACGTCGCCGACCTCCACAAGGAGACCCAACGGGGCGCCGACCGCCTCACTCCCATGCGATGAGATCTGTCTTCGGACCGGGCTGTCACCTCTCATCGGCGGGGCCGAACTGCCACGCGGTTCCCCGAGTTCAGCTACGACGTTCGTCGCATCCTCGCCGACGGCGAATTCGTGACGATCACCTTGCACGTGACGATGAAGGCCGCGCACCGGGGCAACGACCGCAAGGGCCTCAACATCACCGACACCTGGCGAGCGATCGGCGGGCAGCTGGTCGAGCACCGGGAATCGGTCGAACCGATCGACCGGTCGATGCGGCTGTTCGCCCTGGCGACCGGCGGCAGGTTCCGCAACTCGAACGGGGTGTTCTGAGTTCAGCCAGCCGACTCGTCGGCCGCATCAGTGGCCGCGATGGTGTCGGCTGCTTCGGCATCGGCGAGTTCGTCGAGCACCCACGGCTCCTCGGGCCGTTGGCCGGACGCGTGCGCCGCACGGCCGAGCATGTGGCTGGCGACGGGAGCGGTCCAGAACTGGAGCGCCACGGCGAGCAGCAGTTTCGTGCTCGCCGCCGGACCCGGCACGAGCAACACCGCCGCACCCACCGTGCACACCACGGCCAGCGTCGCGGGTTTCGTGGCGACGTGGATGCGCGAGTACGTGTCGGGCATGCGGAACATGCCGACCGCTGCGATCAGCGCGAGCGAGCAGCCGATGAGCATGAGCGCTGCAGCGACGACGTCGACGAATGTGCTCATGGCCCTCGCTCCTCGATGTAGCGGGCGATCGTGACGCTGCCGAGGAAGGCGAGTAGGCCGATGATCAGCACCAGCGCCGCGGTGAGCGGATCGACGGTGACGGCGATGCCGACGGCCAAGCCGTTGAGCACGATGGCGACGAGCATGTCGATGCCGATGGCTCGGTCGGCGAGGTTGCGTGAGCGGATCACGTGCACGGTCGTGAGGAGACCTGCGATGGCGAGCATGACGCCGCAGATCCAGGCCACGGTGGTCACGACACGACCTCTTCGCTGACCGGGTGCCCGTTCGGCACGATCGCCGACAGTACGAGCCCTTCGAGGTAGCGCACGTCGTCGCGAATCTTCTCGGGATCGTCGAGGCCGAGTACGTGGACGAACAGCGTGGGCGGGGTGTCGCCTTCGTCGGGGTAGCGGGAGTCGAGGGTGAGCGTGCCGGGCGTGAGGCTGATCGCGTCGGCGACGATGGCTGCCACGAGGGGGGAACGATGCGACAGTTCGATCGCCACCACACCCGACCGAAGACGTTCCGGCGTCGGTGCGACCACCGTGAGGACGACGGCAGCCGACGACGTGATGAGTCGCCAGACGAAGATCGCCAGCAGTTTGATCAGGCCGATCGGCTTGATCGTGTACACACGATCGGTACGGCGGACCAGGAGCGACAGCAGCGCGACGACGATGATCCCGGTGACGACGTTGACGATCGAGATCTCGCCCCACAGTGCCAGCCAGGCGGCGAGCATGAGCAGGATGCCGACGATCCGGCTCATGGCAGCACCGCCGAGAGGTAGGAGAGCGGATCGGTGGCGTCGGCGGCTGCCCGCTCACACAGGCGGTACAGCGGTCCGGCGAAGAGAGCGATGGCGAGGGTGAGCCCGATGACGCCAGTCGTGACGCCCGACATCAGCCGCTGGTCGCGGAGTATGCCGCTGCCCTCGCCACCGAGTTCGGGGTCGGGTGCGCCCCAGAATGCGCCAGTCCAGATCTTCAGCATCGAGATCAGGGTCATGAGTGACACGACGAGCGCGACGGCCACGATCCACCACGACTGCTGTGCGATGCCCTCGGTCACCACCGCGGTCTTGCCGAGGAATCCGGAGAACGGCGGCAGCCCCGCGAGGCTGAACGCGGGAATCAGGAACAGCGCAGCCAGCGGCCCAGATCGACGGGCGAGGCCTGACACCTTCGACAGGTTCGACGACCCCGAGTCACGCGCCACGATGCCCTCGACGAGGAAGAGCGAGGTCTTCACCGGGATGTGATGGATCATGTAGAAGATCGTCGCCGTGATGGCGGCCACACCGCCCAGGGCGACTCCCATGATCATGTAGCCGATCTGGCTGACGATGTGGAACGACAGGATCCGCTTCATGTCGGACTGAGCGATCGCCCCGAGTACGCCGACGAACATGGTGAGCCCGGCGATCACGAGCAGCAGGGTGCGGTTTGATTCGGGGAACAGCAGGGTCTGCGTGCGGACGATGGCGTACACACCGATCTTGGTGAGAAGGCCGGCGAACACCGCGCTGACCGGGCTCGGTGCCGACGGGTAGCTGTCGGGCAGCCACGAGTAGAGCGGGAAGACCGCAGCCTTCAATCCGAACGCGATGAGCAACAGCAGGTTGAGGCCCAACTGGACCCCGTCGGGCAGTGCGGCCAGACGCTCGGGCAGCAGCGCCATGTTGAGGGTGCCGGTGGCGGCGAAGATCAGCGCCACGCCCATGACGAGCACGAACGACTCGATCACGTTGAGCACCACGTAGGTGGTGCCGGTGCGGATCTGGCGGTCGTTGCCCTCGAGGGTGAGCAGCACGTAGCTGGCGATCAGCAGCACCTCGAACCACACGAAGAGGTTGAAGAGATCGCCGGCGAGAAAGGCGCCGCACACGCCGCCGATCAGCGTCAGGTAGGCCGGGTGGTAGAAGCGTGAGCGTTCGTCGTCGCCGCGCTGGCCCATCGCATAGACGAGTACCGCGAGCAGCATGGTCGTGCTGATCGTGAGCATGATCGCGGCGAAGCGGTCGGCCACGAGGTTGATCGCGATGTCGGGTCGCCAGCCGCCGAGCGACGACACCTCGGTGCCGTTTCGGTCGACGTACACCAACAGCGACACCGCCATCGCTGCGACCGCGGTCGAGCACACGAGGCTGATGGCACGCTGGATCGTTCGCGACTTGATGAACACGAGCGACAGCGCAGCGCCGAGGAGCGGCACAGCGATGAACAGCGGGAGCATCTGGTTCACGACGCCCCCTCCTGCTCTGCTTCGGCCTGTTCAACGTCGGTGTCGCCGTTACGTTCGGCGAGGCGACGGTCGGCGATGTCGTCTTCGACGTCGTCGTTGCCGTCGATCGTCCACGCCCGATACGCCATGGCGAGCAGGAACGAGATGACCGCGAATCCGATGACGATCGCCGTGAGCACCAAGGCCTGCGGGACCGGGTCGGTGAACTCGCCCTCGCGCCCGATGATCGGCGGCTCACCCGGCTCGTCGCCCGACGCCAGGATGAGCAGGTTGATCGCATTGCCGAGCAACCCGAGCCCGAGGATGATTCGCGTCAGCGTCCGGTGCAGCACGAGGTACGTGCCCGCCGCAGCGAGCACGCCGATGAGAAGAGCCTGCTCGACGCTCACGTCCGGCTCCTCTGGTCGTCCGCAATCACGTCCGACCACCCATCTCGTCGTCGGCCTCGGCGAACGCCACGATGACGGCCATCACCACACCCACCACGAGGATGTGGACCCCGACGTCGAAGATCGACGACGACACGATCTTCACGTCGCCGATCACCGGGGCGTGCCACTTCCAGATCGCCGACTCGAGGAACGCATCGTCGAAGATGAGCGAGGTGAGCCCGACCGACACGGCCAACACGAGCCCGGTGCCGATGAGCGCGATCGGATCGAAACGCAGCGACCGAACCCCGGCCGGCCCAGCCGTGAGATAGCGGAGGATCACCGCCGACCCCATGACGAGGCCACCGGCGAAGCCGCCGCCGGGTGCGTTGTGCCCGCGCAGCGTGATGAAGATGGAGAACAGCAGCAGGATCGGTGTGAGCCCGTTGACAGTGGCCGCGAGCACGACCGAGTACTTCGGTGCCTGCCTCATCGCCAGACCCCGATCTTCCGCTTCGACGCGACCTCGTCGGGGAGTGCATCAGAGCCGTCTTCGATCCGCTTCAAGCGCTGTTGGCGTCGGGCGGCGCGTACCAGGTTGACCACGCCGGCGCCGGCGATCGCCAACACGGTGATCTCGCCCATGGTGTCGAAACCGCGGAAGTCGACGAGGATCACGTTGACCACGTTGCGGCCTCCCGCCTCGGGTTCGGACAGCGCGAGATAGTCCTGCCCGACCGACGGCTCGGTGCGAGCCTCGGACGCGCTGAACGCGAACCAGGCGACGGTCACGCCGACCGCAGCGGAGATGCCGAGCCGGGCGAAGCGTGGCGCCCACTCGGGTGCCGGCGCAAAGTCGGATGGGAGCCGGGCCAACACCAGGAGGAACACCACGATGGTGAGCGTCTCGACGAGGAACTGGGTGATCGCGAGGTCGGGTGCGCCCTGCACGAGGTACACGATCGCCAACGCATAGCCGCTGCCACCGAGAAGGACTGCGGCGGCGAACCGGCTCCGGGTGAACACCACGCCGACGGCCAGTGCGCCGGTCACGAGCACGGCGATGAACTCGACGGGGGAGTTGCTGAACCGCGGGCTCGTGATCGAATCGCTCGCCCCGGCGATGAGCGCCGATCCCAGCGCCACCGCGAGAGTGGTGAGCACGATGCCGAGGTAGAAGGGCAATGAACCGCTCTGGGTGAGCGCCGTGGTCCGGCGGGCGCCGTCGAGCAGCCCGTCGTAGAGCCGGTCGTACCAGACCGTGGCGAGGCTGTGGCGGGCGTCGACGGTACGTGTGCGCGGACGGGTGAACCACCACAGGGCCACACCCGCTGCGATGATCGCCGTCGACAAGAGCAACGCCTCGTTGATCCCGGGCCAGAGCACGAGGTGCTTCTCGGCGGTCTTCGGATCGAGGGACGCCGTCGCCTCGGCGATCCAATCGCCGACAGGTCCAGCAGCCAAGCCAGCGATGAGCGACAGGATGGCGAGCAGCGCCGGTGCGGCGACGAAGCCGAGGGAGGGGCGGTGCACGCCAGCCGGGTCGACGGGGGAGAGGTCGGCGTCGGGGGCCGTGTCGGCATCGGGGCTGGCACCCGGTGCGTCGTTACCGAGCAGGCCGACAGCGATGCGGATCGTGTAGGCCACCGTCAGTACGGACCCGAGTGCGATGCCGACGAGGGCAACGACGCCGACGGCACCGATTTCGGCATCGAGAAGTCCGTCGAGCGCCTTCTCCTTGGTGACGAACCCGAACGTGGGCGGGATCGCCGCCATCGACGCCGCTGCGATCGTGACGGAGGCGGCCACGACGGGCAGGGCTCGAGCGAGTCCGTGGAGGCGGCGCATGTCGCGCGTGCCCGTTTCGTGGTCGACCACGCCGACGCTCAAGAAGAGCGCCGCCTTGAACAGCGCGTGGGCGACCAGCATGGCGACGCCGGCGTAGGTGGTGGCGGCGGTGCCCAAGCCGAGCAGCACCATGAGGAAGCCGAGCTGGCTGACCGTGCCGTGTGCCAGCGCCAGCTTCGCGTCTTGCTGCCGCATGGCCCGGAACCCGCCGACGAGCAGCGAGGCCAACCCGGCGACCACGACGAACCAGCGCCACGGACCCTCGGTGGCGAAGGTGGGGGCGAAGCGAGCGACGACGACGAGGCCGGCCTTCACCATCGTGGCCGAGTGCAGGTAGGCGCTGACCGGGGTCGGCGCTGCCATCGCGCCCGGCAGCCAGAAGTGGAACGGGAACTGCGCCGACTTGGTGAACGCCCCGAGGAGCACCAGGACCAGGGCCACGTTTGTGAGAGTGCCGGTCGGCGGATCAGCGGCGAGCTCGGAGATGGTGGTGGCGCCCGTGGTGGTCGTGAGGATGATGAATCCGGCGAGCATCGCCAGTCCACCGGCACCGGTGATGAGGAAGGCGCGTGTCGCAGCAGCCCGTGCGGCCGGGACCTTGTCAGTGAAGCCGATCAGGAGGAACGACGTGATCGACGTGAGTTCCCAGAACACGAAGAGCGTGAGGAGCCCGTCGGCCCACACGATCCCCAACATGGCGCCGGCGAATCCGATAAGCAGACCGGCGAGCCGCCCGAGATCGTTGCGTCGGCCGAAGTACGCGACCGAGTAGAGCAGCACCAGGGTGCCGATGCCCGAGACGATCAATCCCATCAGCAGGCCGAAGCCATCGAGACGGAGGTCGATCGACAGCGACAGCTGCGGGATCCAGTCGATGTCGGTGGTCGGTCCGTCGCCGTCGAGCGCGTCGCCCGACTGCGACACGAGCCACCCGAACGTCGTTGCGGTCACGGCGGCGGCCAGCCACAGCGCCCAGCGAGCGCCGTGTCGGCCTGCCGACAGACAGATCGCGGCGGCGGCGAAGTGGGCGAGGAGCAGGGAGATCACGCGGTGTCGGAGCGGTGAGGAGAGGTCAACGGTCGTGGCGGGATGGTGGCGGCGCTGGCGCCACCGGGCCGGTATCGCGGTCCGAGCCGCACGCTAGCGGCTCGCCAGCCGAGGTGTGGAAGTGCCTGGCCAGTCGTCGTCCCCGCCGCTCGTGTTCGATGATGGGTTCCCGCTGACGAGGGTGCGTCGTCCGCCACCTACGATCCGCCCGACGGCGGCGCGGGCTGCCGAGCAGGGAGCGACGCCATGAAGTACACGAAGCTCGGATCGACGGGGCTCGACGTGTCTCGGATCTGCCTCGGCTGCATGAGCTTCGGCGAGTCCGACGCTGGTGCACATCCATGGTCGCTCGACGAGGCGACGTCACGCGTCTTCATCGAGCGAGCACTCGACGCCGGCATCAACTTCTTCGACACGGCGAACGTGTACTCGCTCGGCACGAGCGAGGAGTACGTCGGCCGAGCCCTCGCCGACATGGCGAACCGCGACGATGTCGTGATCGCCACGAAGGTGTTCGGCTCGATGCGCAGTGGGCGAAACGCAGCCGGGTTGTCGCGCAAGGCGATCATGACCGAGATCGACCACAGTCTTCGTCGCCTCGGCACCGACTACATCGACCTCTACCAGATCCACCGTTTCGACCCTCGAACGCCGGTGGAGGAGACGATGGAGGCGCTCCACGACGTGGTCAAGGCGGGCAAGGTCCGCTATCTGGGCGCGTCGTCGATGTGGGCCTGGCAGTTCGCCAAGATGCAGTACGTGGCCCGGGCTCACGGCTGGACACCCTTCGTGTCGATGCAGAACCACTACAACCTCCTCCACCGCGAAGAGGAGCGCGAGATGCTGCCGCTGTGTGCCGACGAAGGGATCGGCGTCATTCCGTGGAGTCCGCTCGCCCGCGGACGCCTGACCCGCGAGTGGGACGATGCGACGGCGCGCAGCGACACCGACGAGTTCGGCAAGACCCTCTACCTCCCTGACGATCAGACGATCGTCGAACGTGTTGCCGCCATCGCTGCGGGACGCAGCGTCCCGCAGGCTCAGATCGCTCTGGCCTGGGTGCTCTCGAACCCGATCGTCACTGCGCCGATCGTCGGAGCGACCAAGGAGCACCACATCGAGGGTGCTGTCGCCGCTCTCGAGATCGAACTGACCGCCGATGAGATAGCGAGTCTCGAAGACCCGTATGCGACGAGACCGCCGGTCGGATTCTCCTGACCACGCGGAGCGAGGCGGGAAGTTGGTCGTTGCGGCGGCAACGACCTGGGCTCCGTTGCGTCGCAGACGAGATCACAACCAGACCCCTCGCCTCCCCCTCCTGCTCGCGGCCTGTGCCGCCTCCGCGTCACGACGTTCTGTTCAGTCAGGCGGTTCAACGGCACAGCGACGACATCGCTGCTCGCGAGCTCCTCGCTCACTCCGGTCCGAACGGTGAGACCTCGGGTGAGCTCATCGCCGCCACCGGGTATCGCTCCGTGACCTGGGTAGTGAACGTCGCCGTTGGCCTCCGAGACGCTGCCGGTGCCGTTGGTGGATGGATGGTGAGCCCGCCTCACCGGGCCAACCTGCTCGATGATGGGATGACCGAGGTCGGACTGGGTCTCTCGACGTCTGGCGCTGGTCGATCGGCTGATTCCGGCGGGCCAGCGGTCAGATTTCGGGGCGGTTGGTCTGGCCGCGGGCAGACGGTGTTCGTGGGCCTGGTCGATCCGCGCCCGGTGGTCGAGCGCGGTCAGTTCGATGGTGTGTTGTGCGCGCATTGGGATCACCTCCACCAACGGTCCTGACGATCCCAGGTAGGGCCCCACATCGGGCACCTGACTGATTTGTTGCCCGATCCGCCGAGGTGGTGACGTGTCAGACTGGCGAGACACTGGAAACAGGTGATGACCGAGTCCTCTGGAGCGCCCGATCTCGGTGAGAGGACACCAGTATCCTGACGCTGATGTTCGGCAGGACCGTGGCGCGCGTGGTGATGGCGGTCATCGCTGCGCTGTCGGTGTTGCTCGTGACGGGTCAGTCGGTGTCGGCCCACATCGACTTCGAGTCGTCGACGCCTGCCGATGGCGAGGTCATCGAGGCTCCGGTGAGCGAGATCATCATCCGGTTCACCGGTCAGGCGACCCCGGTGGGCGACGAGTTCACCGTGCTCCACCCGTCGGGTACCGTTCGCGAACCCGACTCGGTCAGCACTGTCGACGGCACCGAGTTCGTCCTCGGTTTCGACCCACCCCTCGCCGGGGGCGCCGTCGGCGTGCGCTGGGTGGTCGCCGCCCCTGACACCCACCCGATCGACGGGTCGTTCTCGTTCAGCGTGACCGCTCCCGCCCCCACGACGGTGCCGGTTACCGCAGCACCGACGACCGAGTCAGCCACCACCGAGCCAGCTGCAACCGACACCGCGAGCTCCACGGTGCCGCCGACCACCGCTGCTGCGGTCGTCGAGGAGGCGACGGACGTTGCGGATGATGGTGGCGACGCAGGTGTCGTTGCCGACGCAGCGGAGGCATCGCCTCCGCCAGGTGACGCTGCGACGACGGTGTCGCTCGAGGAGTTCCTGGCCGCCGACGCCGGTCTCGCCGGCGAGACACGCCAGCTCACTGGTCGCGTGATCGGTTTCCTCGGCGTCGTACTCGCCGTCGGCGTGCTCGCGTTCCTCGGCACTGCCTTCCGCGGCGTCCGTAGTGAACTGTCGGTCGGTGTCATGGCCGTTGCGGGTGCCGGCGTGGCCGCACTCGTCGGCGCCGCCATCGAGTACTCGGGCTGGGTCGCCCAGTCGGGCGGCTCCTTGTTGGGTGAGCTCACCACATCGCCGGGAAGTGCTGCGGCGTTGCGGATGCTGGGCGGCTTCGTCGTCGCCGTCGCTGCTTTGCTGGCACTCCGGTCGCTGCCGGTGGCCGAACGTGTGGTCGCGCGCTCGCTCTCAGCGTCGGTGATCGATCAGACCGCCGAGGAGGCCACTGCCGCGCCGGCCGGACCCGAGCGGCTGCGTCGCTGGAACGTCCGCTCGGCACCCGGCGTCGTCGTCGGCGCGGCGCTGCTGATCGTGTCGTTCTCGTTCGATGGTCACACGGTGAGCAAGGGGCAGCGTGTCGTCCACGCGCTTGTCAACGTCGTCCACGTCGCCGCCGGGGCCATCTGGGTCGGGGGTGTCGCCGCTCTGGCGGCGTTGCTCATCATCCGTCGACGCCGTGGAACGCCTGACCGGGCGGCGTCGCTGATCGTGAGGTTCTCCGGCATCGCCACGGTCGCCCTCGCTGCGGTCGCCGCCGCTGGAGTGCTCATGGCCTGGATCGTCCTCGAGTCGTTCGACGAGCTCACCGGCAGCGAATGGGGCAAGATACTGCTGCTCAAGACCGCAGCGGTCGGCCTCGCTGCGCTCGGCGGCGCATACAACCACTTCCGGCTCCGGCCGCGACTCGAAGCAAACGCCGACGATCCGGCGCTGGAAGCCGAGTTCCGGTCGTCGCTCATCGCCGAAGGCCTCGTGCTGCTCTTCGTGGTCGTCACCACGGCGTGGCTCGTGGCTGCGTCGACGAGCGCCTGAGCGAGCCCCGACGGGACGATCAGCTCGGGTTGAGGTACTCGGGGTGCTGGCAGAGGTGGTCGCTGATGGTCGTCAGCGCATCGGCCAGCGCGACAGTCTGGTCGCTGGACAGCGGGTCGAACACGAGCTGCTTCACGTCGTCAGCGTGTTGCGGCGCGATGCACTCGAGCCGCGAACGGCCCGCCTCGGTGAGCGTCGCGTTCTTCGCTCGCCGGTCGTTCGAGTCTTCGCAGATCGCGATGTCGCCGCGTTCGACCAGCGGCCGGATGCTGTGGGTGAGTCGACTCTGCGACATGTTCGCCCCATCGGCCAGCTCGCTCAGGCGGAGCGTCTGGCCGGGCGCTTCGGAGAGCGCGGCGAACACGTGGTAGTGCGCGCCGAGGAGGTCACGCGCCTTGAGGCGGCGCTGAATCTCGGGGAGCGCTCGTGACGACACGGCCAGCAGTGCGCGCCATGCCCGCTGCTCGGTGTCGTCGAGCCAGTTCGGCTCGTCGGTGTTCCCTCCCGTCATGCGATCAGGTTATCTGTTGATGCTTCAAGAATCCCGAGATAGGTTGCGTTTTCAAGTAACAACCGTCACGAGGTGCACGCATGAAAGTCCTGGCCATTCCCGCCACCAACAGCCGCAACGGCATCAACCACCAGCTCGTCCAGCACGCAGCGCGCCTGATTCAGGGCGGGATCAGCCCCGACGCCGATGTCGAGGTGCTCGACCTGAACGACTTCGAGATGCCGATCTTCAGTCAGGAGCGGCAGGAGGCATCAGGCGTTCCCGAGGCGGCGCAGCGCTTCTACGACGCGATCGGCGCTGCCGATGCGGTCATCGTGTCGTTCGCCGAGCACAACGGCTCCTACAGCGTGGCCTGGAAGAACGTCTATGACTGGGCCTCGCGGATCGAGATGGGCGTCTACCAGGGCAAGAAGGTGGCGATGCTCGCCACGAGCCCGGGTGGTCGCGGGGGAGCGGGTGTCCTCGGGTCGGCCACGATGTCCGCCCCGTTCTTCGGTGCCGAACTGGTCGGCAGCCTCAGTATTCCGAGCTTCTACGAGAACTTCGACGCCGACCAGGGTGTGCTCACGAACCTCGACCTGCGTGCCTCGCTCGAGTCGCTCTTGAGCGACCTGACCAACGGCTGACCACGCGACCTCGCTGACACCTCCGGTGCTGGCCGGCCGGTCAGGGCGATGATCGAACGATCGCGGCCACGCCACAGTGACTGTGCGGCGTATCGGGTCGGCACGTCGAGTGATACCTCCAGTTCGCCGGCGCAGGAGTACCAGCCGGTCTTTGGTCGAGAAGTGGTGCATGACGTTGGCCTTCGACACGCCCGACGCCGCTGCGATCTCGGCGATCGACACACCGTCGATCCCCCGTCGGTCGAACACGCCAAGCGCGACGTCGACGATGCGGCCTCTCGTGGGAAGGCACCCCACTGACCGACCGATCGGTCAGTCGAGGTGAAGCTTCCAGCTCGTGCATGAGTGCGTGTCTCGCGGACGCACTGCGACACGAGACCGGGTGGGGGTTCAGGTGATGGCGTGTTGTTGGAGGCGTTCGTAGAGGGGGAGGGCCTCGGCGAGGACCGACTCGAACTCGGGGGTGAGATCGCCGGTGCGGGGTGTCCAGCGGCTCCAGGTGGTCGACTCGTGCACCGACGCATACCAGTGCGGTGCCCACACGCCGTCTTCGGGCTTCGGGCCCGCCGGCCACGACATCATCGCCTCGTCGTCGTCGAGGCCGAGCCGGTCACACAGCTCGGCGAGGACGCGAGCCGGGTCGGCCAACAACACGCGAGCATCGACGACGATCGGCGGGTTGCCAGCGGCGAGTGAGGCGTCGAGGATCTCGACCATCTCGACGAAGCCGGTCTCGTCGAGCGACGCATTCGGCACGACCTTCGAGAACGACAGGAGCATCTCTCGCGGGTCGCGGGTGAGGAGTACGTTGGTGCACTCGTCGAGGAAGTCGCGATCGAGATTGACCAGGTGCTTGGCCATCTGCTTGAACATCACCACCGGGGTGTCCCACGGGCCGAGCATGAGGTCGCGCACCACGGCGTTGCCGTCAGGGTTCTGGCTCTCGAGAATCGCGTCTCGGTCGGGGTGATCGAGCTCGGTGACACGGAGGTAGTGGGCATACAGCGGCTCGTCGACGACGGTGGTGTCGGATCGTTGGCGCCAGGAGTACATGAGCGCAGTCGAGATGTTCCGCGGGCTCGACCACATGTTGATGCGAAGGGTCACTCGATGTCCTCCGCCACCGCCTCGTCGTAGAGCGCCTGGAGACGCTGGGTCATCGGGCCGGGCACGTCGCCGTCGCCGATCGGTCGTCCGTCGACTTCGGTGACTGGCGTCAGCGCGCCGAACGTCCCCGTCGCGAACGACTCGTCGGCGTCGTAGACGTCGGTCAGTGAGAACGGGCGCTCCTCGGCTGGGATGCCGGCGGCTCGGGCTACTTCGAGCACCAGCTCTCGCGTGATGCCGTTCAGGTTGTACTGGCCGGTCGAGGTGATGACGCGGCCGTTCTTGATGATGAAGAAGTTGGTCGCGTTACAGGTGGCCACGGCCCCGGTCGGGTCGAGCATCAGCGCCTCGTCGGCACCTGCGTTCACCGCCTGGATGAGCGCGATCACCTCGTGGAGCTTGGAGTGGCAGTTGAGCTTCTGATCGAGGGTGTCGGGCGGCGGTCGGCGAACGGTCGCCGTGTAGAGGCTGATGCCGGCCGAGGTGACGCCGGGATCGGCGCGCTTGTGCTCGGCGATGATCACGATGTTGGGGCCGCCGATGTTGTTCGATGGGTGCTGCGACGGGGTCTTCTTGTCACCGCGGGTGATCATCAGCCGTACGTGGACGTCGTCGTGCATGTCGTTGCGCTCGATCGTCTGCTGCAGTGCCGCTCGGATCCCGTCGTCGGACGGGATCGCGATCTCGGTGGCCTTGGCTGCCATCCGCAGGCGCGCCAGGTGTCGGTCGAGGAAGGCGAACTTCCCGTGGTGCAGTCGGAGACCTTCCCAGATGCCGTCGCCGACCAGGAAGCCGCTGTCGAACACTGAGATCTTCGCCTCGGAACGGTGGAAGAACTCGCCGTTGATGTAGACCTGCACATCGGCGTTGCGGTCGTCGTGAACCGCAGCATGCGTCGTCTTCGTCATGCGCGGCACGCTACCGAAGCGGCCGTCGCCCGGCGAGAAGGAAGGCCAGACGTCAGTAGGCGGCCACCATCGGCGCCAACTCGGTCGGCGTCGCACCGTGGAGGATCACGCCGTCGGCGCCGAGGTCGAGCTGCTCGTGCACCGTTGCAGCGCACTGCTCGGCCGAGCCGGTGGCGCTCGGCGCCAGCCACTCGTCGGGAAGCAGCGTGGCGATGTGCTCGAGCTGCTCGGTCGTGGCGATCGCATCGATCGCGCCGCCGATGTTCTGCACCATGTCGTCAGCCCGAAAGGCGGTGAGCACGGCAGGGTTCCACCGATTCGTCTCGACCATCAGGTCGCCGTAGGCCTGGAGGTAGGTGGCGAGTCGGCCCACCGTCTTCTTCAGCCGACTCGGCTCGTCGATGTGGTTGCCCACTGTGGCGAGGCACGACCACACCCGAACCGACGCAGGGTCACGGCCAGCTCGCTCGGCAGCCGTCTTCACCGTCTCGACGCAGCGAGCGAGTGTTTCGTCGGTGAAGAAGGTGTGGAGGATGACGTCGTCGAACGCCCGACCACCGAGGGCGAGCGAGTTCGGCCCGAACGCCGTGAGCCCGAGTGGGATATCGGCGTCGAACGTCGGGTCGAGGCGCAGCACCGGCCACGAACCCGCAGGGCCGTCGTGGCCGACCACGGTCTCTCCGTGCCAGAGCCGGCGCATGAGGCCTGCGAAGTCCTCCAATTGCGCGGTGGTGATGCGACCCATGCCGAATGCGTCTTGCATCGGCGCGATGCCGCGCCCGAGACCGAGGGTGAAGCGACCACTGGTCAGGAAGTGCATCGTCGTGGCGTATGACGCCGTGACGATCGGGTGGCGGGTGTTGTGGTTGGTCGCTCCGGTGATGATGCGGATGTCGCTCGACACCGCGCCTGCGGCTCCGCTCAACGTGGCCGCTTCCTTCACGTTGAAGCGCTCGGAGATGAAGCAGGCGCCGAGTCCCAGGTCCTCGGCCGTCCGCACCTCGTCGATCAACTCGCGCGGTGATTCGGGTGCACCGGCGAGGGTGTAGAAGCCGAGTTCGGGGTGCAGCGTCATCGGAGCAGGGCCATCTCGTCGGCCATCAGGTCAGCTCAGCGAGCTGGCGCTGGTGGCTGCCCATGTCGAAGTCGTCGCACCAGAGCGTGATCAACCCGTCGGCATCGTCGACCGAGCCGACGCCGCCGCCGATCGCGAACCGATCGAGGCGCTCGTTGACGGCCGCACGGTCACCGACCCCGTGCTGCCGGGTGATCTGCCAGTCGACGTCGGTCGTGGGTGCGAGGAACATTTCGAGCGCGGCGCTGACCGCGTCGTGGCCGACGATCGGGTCGATCGGCATGTTCTCCTGCGTGATGTCGGGCGTCGTCATCGCGATCGCGGTATCGATGTCGTATCGCTCGATCGCGCGGATGAACTCGGTGACTCGATCAGCGGCATGCATGAATCGAACCGTACGGCATGGCGTCTGGCGAATACGGTGCTGGAGATGGCGGCGATCCACGTGCTCGGCAACCGTGCGACCTCGCCCGTCGACGACGTCGCTCGGTCGGTCCTCTCAGCTGGCCATGTGGTCGAGACGCCATCGACCGGATCAGGAGGCGAGCTGACCGAGGCGGCTGCTGCCGCCGTCGCCTCAGGGGCCGACCGAGTGATCGCCGTCGGCGGCGACGGGGTGGTCCACCGTGTCGCACAGGCGCTGGCCCAGACCGAGGTCGTGCTCGGTGTGGTCGCCCACGGAACCGGCAACGACTTCGCTCGTGCACTCGGGCTGCTCGAAGGCGACATCGAGCAGCGTGTCCGCACAGCCCTCGACGCAGCGGGTCCCGTCGACGTCATCCGCACGACCCACGGATGGGTCTGCACCGTCGCGACGCTCGGGTTCAGCGGCGACGTGACCGATCGCGCGAATGGTCTGCGTTGGCCGCGGGGAGGTAGCCGCTACACGCTCGCGACCCTCATGCAGCTGCCGCGGTTGCGGACGATCCCGGTGGCGGTGAGCGTCGACGGGGAAGAGTTCGTCCAGGCGACCACCCTCTTGTCGGTCGGCAACACCGCCTACTTCGGCGGGGGCATGAGGATCTGTCCGGCCGCATCACCAGCCGACGGTCGGCTCGACGTCGTCAACATCGGTGCGGTGCCGCGCCACCGGTTCATCAGGGTCTTCCCGACCGTCTTCTCCGGTCGCCACGTGAACCGAGAAGAGGTCGACGTCGCGTCTGGACGATCGGTCATGATCGACGGTGATCCGGCCATCGATCTCTGGGCCGACGGCGAGCTGATCGGTTCGCTCCCCGCCACGCTCGAGGTGGTGCCGCACGCGCTGCGAGTCGCAGGCATGCGGCATCCGACTGACAGTTCACCCGGCCGAAACGCCCACTGATCACGGCCCCCTTCGCGATGGGCTACGGTGCCTGCCCGTCGTTGATGATGACGGCAACGGGAGTCATCCCGTGAACATGATTCCAATTGAGGAGGAACAGAGTGACGCACAGGAAGAAGGGTGTACGCACCCTCGCTGCGCTGTCGGCGCTCGCCATGGTCGCAGCCGCTTGTGGCAGCGACGATGACGGCGGTGACGCAGACGAACCGTCCACCGAAGACTCCACCGACGACGGCGCCGATGACGGCGGCGACGACGGTGATGCCGACGCCGGTGGGGGAGACCATCTCGGCGACGGCTCACTGGGTGAGGTCACGGTCGCCGCTGGCGATCAGATCCAGATCCGATCGCTGAACGCGATCACGGGCGACGTCGCCTTCCTCGGTGTGCCGAACCAGCGCGCCGTCGAACTGGCGGTTGCCGACTACGGCCCGATCAAGGGCTTCGAGGTCACCTCGGGCACCGGTCTCGACGACCTGTGCTCGGCCGATGGTGGTCAGGCTGCGGCTCAGACCATCGTCGCCGACGAGCAGGTGATCGGCGTCATCGGCACCTCCTGCT